>Ga0208456_1000120_pt1 | contig 70683 bp, 79 predicted proteins | sample June2015DPH_4_10_2_FD_184691 | JGI IMG/M metagenome (GOLD analysis project Ga0208456, IMG submission 184691) | Peatland microbial communities from SPRUCE experiment site at the Marcell Experimental Forest, Minnesota, USA - June2015DPH_4_100... | ecosystem: Environmental > Terrestrial > Soil >... | reverse complement strand
GCTGCATTTCGATTAAACAGGGTAGAAAAAGCACGGTCCATAACCTTACTCGCAAGATGAGCAGAAACTAAACACAAAAATGCTAAATTAGCAACGCACTGGCGCGCGCTAATTATTTGTTGTTGGAAGTAAGGGTTAGTTCCAATAGGTTGTTAAATTTTTTGGTAAGAGCGTATTGTCTGATGATTAGCTAAGTTGTCGTATTTTATAACTTAACTTGCTGTTATTACTCCCTTACAATCGTTTTACATTTTGACTAGACAAATAGGAAACAAATATCTTTCTTGCTCTCATTTGCGAAACTTTTTTAAAAAAAACATTAGTATTAATAAATAGAAATCAAGTAGGTAAAGAGTTTACCCTAAAATAGGTGATATTCGGCAAAATGGATATTATTTACTTAGAAGATTGGCCTACAAATATAGGTAATACATTTATTCATCTAGGTAGCTTGCAATCTTTAAAAACCGCTTCTCCCGAAGCGAGAATTAACGTTTTAGGCGGTCTAGGCAGAAGGCTACTTGATGTTATGGCTACTAGTGGGTCTCAAAAGGTTTTTCGATATTATGCTGATTCATTTTCATTTATAAGAAACTTTTTTGGAAAACAAAGTGATGGAATATCACCGAATCTGTATCAAAAAATTTTTACTCAAAGTGTAAAGAACACGAATAATTTTTATGATCTGAGTTTTACGTTAAACGCTGATTTTGTCGTACTTTCTGGATGTGTGTTGAGTAATCAATTGAGTTTGTTTTCACGATCATTAAAATATCATACCGAAAAAAATCGCAAAATTATTCTTAACGCTGTTGGTGGAGCTACCTACTCGAAAGCTGAAGTTGAAATTGTCGGTAATTACTTGAAGGAACTTAAGCCTTACGCCTTTATTTCAAGAGATCATCAATCATTTAAAAATTACCAAGAATTTGCCCAACACTCCTATGATGGTATTGATGCCGCTTACTTTGTTAGTGATTATTTTTCCCCTCCTCACCTGAACATACCGTCATACGTCGTTTTTTGTTTCGACAGCCAATCTGAGCCGAAAATCAATTTAGACTGTGATATTGTTCGAACCAGCCATTATGCTTACCCCTTCAGTGTTTCCAGAGCAAAAAAAATATACAAAAAAAATAATTTGATGGTTTCAGATAATCCTACAGACTACTTAACTTTATATGGTAATGCTAAAGAATTACATAGTGATAGAGTTCACGCTTGCGTTGCTGCTCTCTCATTAGGTAAGCCTTGTAAATTATATAGTAAAACCAAAAGAAGATTAATTCTTGATCGGGTTAATCTTGGCGATATAACAAAAGGATTAACAGTCCTCAATTTAGAAATGATTAATAAAGAAAAGAAAAAACAGATAAATTTTCTAAAAGAGGTACTTGAAGGTCGTTAAGGCGTCCTTGCTTCCTTTGAATAACACTATAGCTTTTTTATGTACGGTAACGCTTCACTTCCTTGACTTCTTTGTTTTGGATTGAATTTTCATCAATTTCTCGATGAGGTTAAGCAGAAAACGCAGCGGTTTACGAAGAGGACCAAGCGCATTAATAATTTCCCGAAGATTACTCATGTCAGCCCTGTTAACGGTTCGAGTAACCAGCGCGGCAACAATGAAAACAACCAAGAAAACAATTACGCCGATGACTAATTGTATCGGACTGGAAAAAGCCAGTTTAGAAATAAAAGCATATGTTAAGATGGCGGCTATTGCTGATGAGAACAGAATTTTTGCGGAAAAAACCCAATCCACCGATGCTCCAAAGTGCTTTTTAATAAAACGTAAACTTATGAATACGCTTGGAAGACCATCCGCTAACGTAGCAACAATTAAACCTATGACACCAAAGTGAGAAATCAACACTAAACTCAAAGGAAAACCAATCACGGCTGTAAGAATAGCTAATTTCAGGCTGAACGTTGTATAACCTTGACCGGTTATCAAGTTGCCTGCACTCAAAGATCCAAAAGCAGAATAAAGATAATTTACAGACAACAAAGCCAAAAACAATGGCGCTTGAACATACTTATCTCCGAATATGGTGACAATAGCAGGTTGCGCAAGAGCAATAACCATAGCTGTAACTGGCACAACAACAAGCGCAGCATACTTCACCGAATACTGAAAAACATTCTTTAGAAGCTCCTTATCTCTCCGAGAATCCAACTTGGAGAATGCCGGAAACATCATGGTTGTTACGGGAACAGAAAAGAAAGTGATCAAAACCACGAAATTTAAGGCTACGTTATAATTGCCGATAATAGCGTTGTTAAGGACATAAATTGCCAGTATGTAGCTGTAGAATTGAGTTAAAAATCCTGTAAGAATAGTGCCTATTGACAATGGTAAACCATATTTGAACATGGTTTTAATAGTTGCCATGATTTCTAGTTTGCCCTTGGTTGGTTTAGGCAAGGATTTATACATAGTCCAAATTAGAAGCACACCGGTTAACCCTGCAAATAGGCTGCCCACTGCGAAACCTGTAACTGCCCCAAAAGTGCCTAAACCTAAAACTACAAGTGCAACTATCAGCACAGTTTTGACTATCGACTGAATTATTAGCGTGAAGCTGTAGAGGTGCATTTTCTCCATACCCGTGAAAGCCGCAGTCGCCGCATTAACCAGCGCGCCAGCCAAGATGAAAAAGGAAGCAATTTGGATCAATGGAGCTATAGCAGGTCGGTTAAAGGTCATAGCTAAAAAGGGAGAGAGAACAAAACAAAGAATGGAAAGTGATAAACCTAAAATAACCTCGAATAGTACGCCTGAAACAAAAATGCTTCTTATTTTAGCAGCATTGTTTTCACTGTTGTATTGTGCAGAGTATTTTACCATAGCCGTGTTGATTCCCCAGTCGCGGAATGTGGAAATCAGGCTTGGGGCAGTAAGAGCAATTGCGTATAAGCCGTAATTATCTGGACCCAGAAGCCGAGCGATAATTATTGTACCTATAGCCGAAATAACCGTGGAAACAACTAAGCCCCATAAGACGTTAAAGCCGCCTTTAGCTGAAACCCTCGCCATCTCTACAGCCTTAGTCATTTTCCTTTCCCAATCGCTGTTAACTTAAGATAACTGCTGTTGGCGAGGTGGTGTTTATCGCTTTTGGTTTTAATCAGGCAGTGAATTTCACCTGTGCCAACGCCGACCCCCTCAACAACCCCAACCTCAACCCCAACACCAACTCAAACCAACCCCTTCCCAACCGAAACAATACTAATAGCCGCTACAGCCATAGTTGCATTGGCTGCCGTGTTCGCTTATGCTTTCAAAAAACGTTACATAACTATCGGAGTTGACGAAGAAAACCCACAAGAAACCTCAGACGACTATGCAATATAAATTCTCTCTTAGAGCAAGCCCAGACAGGTCTAAAATCTATTTTTTATAGAAAAAATCAGCAAGAATCTCCCCAACTTTAAGTCGGGTAGTGTCAACTCAATTCTTCAAGAACTTTCTTAAATTGCGGCTTTAGAGCAATTAATGTTGATGTTGTTTTCCAAATAGACTTAGGATTCATGCTGAAGTATTCATGCGTAAGATCGGTTCGCATATCAGAAAGGTCAACATAGGGTATGTGGAAACGGTAGAATAACTCTTTTACCCTTCGGTGTTTCGACAACACACGAACGGCTTCACCAATATTCCTGAGATTGGCGTCTACGGCATCAACTGTTCGTGTGTCTTTGGAAAAATCGTCGTATGACATGCCCTTTGTGTACTTTTCGATTTTGTCAATAAATTCAATAATTTCTGACAAATAAATCTTGGGGCTGCGTTCCAAATTGTCCCTTTTCACACCGGCACAGCTTCCTCTAAAACTTGGTCTTTGATGTGTTTGTTTAAGAATTCCTTGGAAACAACATCCACTTTCATGTGAAGCTTTCGTCTAAGGTATCTTCGTAAGCCAGCTACTAAAAGTAAATCAACCATTTCAGAATATGTAACTAAAATGTCTAAATCGCTTTTCTCTGTCTGCTCGCTTCGTGCGTAAGAACCAAAAATTTCTATAGACTCCACTTTGAAACGTTTCCTAAGCGTAGGCTTCAACTCTTGAAGCTGCTGCTTTACATGTTCAAGTGACCTCTGCATATTTTAGGAACTCTTTAAGACTACTATTGATATTCCTTTTAGCGTTTGTTCTCTTTAACTTTATCGGAGAAAAATGGTTGATGGAACAAGAAAACCAAGACGACTACACAATATAATTTCCAAACCTTCCTCAAAGGCTACGTTTGCTTTAATCAAACAAATCGCTCAAGCTTCTCTTTTTCAGCAAGTAAAGGCTCCAACATGTTTTTTAATTCGGTTATGATATGAATAAAAACGAAGGGTGGTTTTCTTGACGAAAGTAGTTCAGGTTAAGGTTCCAGACTTCTTGTCCGAAAAGGATGTTAGAATAGCTGCGGCGATAGAAGCTTTCTCTAAGGGTTCAATAAGTGTTGGAAAAGCAGCAGAAATAGCTGAGATACCTATCCAAGAGTTTCTGGTTGAGCTTAAAAAAAGAGGCGTAAAAGCATACCAGTACACGGACAAAGAGGCTCTTAAGGAGCTTATGCTTTGAGTAAATCTGTCCTAAACTCCTCGGTCATAATAGCGTGTTTTTCGCTTCTCCTATGCGTCATGCTCGGCACTTGCTAATTATAAATGTTATAGAGATTATTGGCTCTCATCCCCGCTCTACCGAGGACGTGGGCTTCCCGCCAAAAGGGTTAAAAGAAGCATCAAGGAGAAACAATCTTAATGGCTAAACAGCAACTTATACTAAAAGATAAAAGACCTCTTATGGAACGAATACGAGAATACGTTAACATGCTAGACACTGAACTTGGTGTTGACCAAGCACTTCTTTACGGTTCAACTGCAAAAGGCAAGCGACATAGAAATAGCGACGTAGACATTATAATAGTCTCTGAATCTTTTGCCAAAATGCCCGAGCCTAAAAGATGGGGTTTGCTACAACACATGTGGAAATACAAAGAAGACCTCGAAACACTCGCCTACACGCCAAGCGAATTTGCCACAATCAAAGAAAGATTCCTCATGCAAAAAATTCTCCAATACGCAATAGACATAACCCCAAGAAAAAACGCCAAACTCAATGAATAACCATTTAATCGATTAAGCGCGCGTGCTACCAACGCCGACCCCCTCAACAACCCCAACCTCAACCCCAACACCAACTCAAACCAACCCCTTCCCAACCGAAACAATACTAATAGCCGCTTCAGCCATAGTTGCATTGGCTGCCGTGTTCGCTTTAGCTTTCAAGAAAGGTTACGTAACCATCGAAACCGTTGACGAAGAAAACCCACAAGAAACCTCAGACGACTACACAATATAAATTCTCTCTTGGAGCAAGCCCAGATAGGTCTTAAATTAACTATTTTTTTATATTTATTCAGCCTATAATGGCTTGGAGAGAAATAGGTTGATAGATAAAAAAACGGTTGATTTGCTTAAGCTTAGGGCTTTTTTACTTAAGAAAGCAAGAAGTTGGTTTGATAATAATGGTTACATTGAAGTTCAAGCGCCAATACTTGTTCCTGCATTAGGAGAGTCGCCAAACTCATTTGAGGTCAAGTATTATGATAAAAGGGCATACTTGGCTAAAGGATTCTTGCCGTATGGGAAGGTTTTTGCGGATAAATTGGGGAAAGTTTACACCATTACACCCAGCTTCAGAAAAGAACAACCGAATAAAAGGCATTTGACTGAATATTGGCGAATGGAAGCCGTTCAACACTGCGACTTAGAAAATATTATGACCGTTCAGGAAGAACTTATTGCCTTTATTTGCAGTTCTCTGGCATCCGAGTTTAAGGAAACGCTCGATTGTTTTAATCGTCCCTACAGTGAAATGGCAAAAGTACAGAAACCGTTTAAACAGTTGACCTATGACGAAGCTATCGATGTCTTGCAAAATGACAGTTACGAAATTGTATGGGGACAAGAAATAGACTGGAAATTAGAGCAGCATCTGAGTCTTAAGTTTGATAAGCCATTTTTTATTTGGAAATATCCCTATGGTCCTGAGACATTCTTTAGTAAAACAGATCCAGAGAAGCCGGAGCTGTCATTATACGCCGACCTGCTTGCTCCAGAGGGCTATGGTGAAATTGCAAGCAGCTTGCAAATGATAACGGAAAAAGACAAAATGCTCAATACTGTGAGAGAGGCAGGACTAAATGAAAGTAATCAAGTTTGGATGGAAAAGTTTATGCAATCAAGCTTAGAGCCCTGCTCTGGATTTGCAATAGGAATAGAAAGGTTGCTCCAATGGGTATGCAAACTATCAAATATTAAAAAAGCTTCAGCGTTTCCAAGATCAGCTGACAATATTTATCCTTGATTTTTATTCAGTTTTTTTATGACATTGATGTGTCGCTTTAGTCTAATTTTTTCAATAAAATCGGATGAAATCAGTTCAGGTGCCAAGAATACTGGTATGATTGAAAGGAAAATTATTAAACATGTTAAAAGTGAGCTGGTGCTAATTGGTAAGAAAGTTCGAGGAATAAGCAAGCCGATTCCTAATGAGGAGAAATAAGTTATTAATCCAAAAGAATACATTTTCGCGCAATTGTCTTTATTCGCTAAATCACCCCAAACAACAAAAATATATAACACGAAAAGAATGCCCCAGCTCATACCATTAATAAAGTACATTAAAGAAAATGCTCCATTAGTTGTGAACATTCCTACGAGAACTGAACTGGTCCCATACAGAGTGAGGCTAAGAGCTAAAGTTATCCTTCTTCCAAAAAAATCGGCAAAAAACCCTGCTATAACTGCCCCAAAATTAACTCCAATAACTTGTAAAGCAACCAAGAACAAATGGAATGAAGCTGATGTTTGTTCAAGGATATAAATCGAGGCATCCTCAGCTAGTGTAACATTAATAATTGAAAATAATATCCACGGAAATAAATAAAAGAAAATTACCTTTTTTTCAAAGTAATTCCCAACTTCTTTCTTTTCATTTATGCTTTTTATGTTAGGTCTTAAAAAAAATAAAAATATAATTCCCAGATTTAAAACAATTATAAATATAAGAGAATAAAAACTATTCATGCTGCTTTGGCGCATTAATGTTAAAATAAAAATAAAGGGCAGCGTTACGAAAGCAATGATTCCCGCAGTACGTGCTCGTTCCGAAGAAAGAGTGATCTCTTGGAAGTGATTGAAAAAAATAACTAATTCAATACTTAAGAGCGGCGCTATTGCAAAAATAATTATAAGTGTAAAAGGCCAATTTGTAAGAAAAAGAAAAATAGACATAATTATTATGAGTAAAGGTATGATATAAGCAAAAATTAATTTATTGATTTTTTTGATAAAAAAACTGCTGATCAAAATAGCGATACATATCTCAAAATTTAGCGCTGCAACTACTATTAAACGATAATTTGTGGAAATAGAAAGATTTGGTAAACTCGTTAATATAATGTAAAAAGTAAATAGGTAAAAAAACGAATAAATACTAAATATTAAGTTACCTTTTGAAATAGCTATACCGCTTTTCAATAGGCTCATTTGGTCAATGACACCTGATAGAGATTAGCAGTACTTTTTTTAAATTTATCGTTCTAGCAAATACTTAAAAGCAAAACATCTTACATATAAAATTAGGTGAACAAATATGAATAAAATTAACAATATAGCTGAGTTATCAGGCTATCTACAATCGTTAACCACCCCTGAATTCGCTTCTCAAGTAGAAGAGGCTGTTGAAAAAAAAGATAAAGTCTCACTTAGTAAAATCTGCAGAAATGCAAAAATACCAAACAAATATTTCAGTACAATAGCAACAACACTGTTTACCATGGCTACTCCACAGCAAAAATATCCAGAAATCCTCTGAGAGACAATATTGCATTATTTGCTCGGAAATTCGTGATGAAAAGTCCTTGATTGAATGTTAAGAAATGATTTAAGCGATTGGCTAGCATTGGTAGCCGCTCTATAGTTAAGCTCTTTTTCAGCCAATTTTTTATATTTTTTTATCTTGTTTTCGATATTGTAAATAATTGCCGTATCCAAGAAAAGTTTAATAAATTCTTTTATTGATACATCGTCGATTACGCTTTTTTGTTTTAAGGTTTCAAGCTCTAGTTTAAAAGGCTTCGAATGCTCACTTGCCCATATTATGGAATAAGGTAGTCTATTGTTTCTTATTTTTTCAGCCAACTCCAAGGTTAAATTAACCGATACCTGAAAGTCTTGCTGTAATGCAAGGATTATTCCAAGGTATTCGCCATATTTGCCTAAGTGGTTTATTTCATTGTTAGAGCCGTTTCCTATTATTGCTCCAATTTTAAGGCACGTCCCAAGGTCTAGAGCCTCTGACTTGATCTTCCAAAATTTCTTATTGCTTGATAGAGTACCTTGTGTACGCATTCTAAGCGTACTTGTTTCCACAGTCGCCATTTTGCTCCATAGCTTCCAAATTAGTTTTACTATTTTTTTCCGTTTTCCATTTTCTATTTTGCTGTCGTTAAGAATGGTGAACCCTTTTGCAGAGGCTATTCCGCCAACAATGATTGTTATGCCTTGACCAAACTTCCCAAATAATGTTGGCTTGAATGTCTTGGATTGTGCGTTATCTATTATGTCATCCCATGTAGTAAAGCCAAGATTCATCAAACACATGGCTAATGCAACATCATACGTTTCTTCTGTTTTTCCTCCAACTGCCTCGCATGAGAGGCTTATTAATGCTGGTGTGATGTCCCGCCAATTTTCACTTATGAATTGTAAAGGTTCTCGTAATTCTTTTAGTGCGGGATCTTCAAGTAAAATCATTTTAGCCTTGTCTGCGACTTTTGCTCCGTTATCTTCCAGAATTTTTCGGCTCATACACTCAGCGCTTTTTTGATTCATGGTTCTCTATTATTGCTTGTTATTTTTAATCATTGCTGTTTTCCTTGTGTGTCTATTTGTCTGCCATAGTGTTATATTGTGTAGCTTTGCATATACAAAACTACACTCCGCTGGGGAGAGAAGTGTAAATGGAGGAGCAATCCAGCTTAGTTGAAACACTTGCAAAGGTGGTTGAGCAGCTTAAATTAGTTAACGATAAGCTGGATTTAATAGTTAAGAGTAATACTGAGCTTATACAAATATTTGAAACTTCGAATGAATCTTCATCACATCCACAAGCTGACGTTATGACGTTATTGAAGCTACCAGCGTCACTTAGACGAACTGCCATGGCTTTGTATAAGTTCCAAAGAGCCACCGCTGATGACATCGCTAAGGTAACGGGTAATTTAAGAGCAGTAGAAAGTTCCTTTGCTAATCAGCTAGTAAGGATGGGCTATGTAAAGAAAAAACGGGAAGGCCGAACCATGTATTTTTCCATCGAACCTGAATTGGAGGCGAAAAAATGAAAACCATATCGATACATTCATCCCGTGGGGGAACAGGAAAGACTGAAATTGCAACTAATTTAGCGTGTGTTTTGGCTTCCAGGGGTTTTAACGTTGCACTTTTAGATGTTGATTTTCGAGCGCCTAGTATGGTAATTATTTTCTCCAAGGCGCTTAATTCTCCAGTAAAATATTGGTTAAATGACTTCTTGAATGGCAGGTGCAAGGAAGTGCAAGTGCTAATTGACATATCGAACTATTATAATCTTAAAGGTAAGCTGCAAGTGGGATTGGCTAACCCTTCTGTTGAAGCCATCCAAAATATGATGCTAAAGAGTCAAGCTTGGGAAGCAGTTGCCGTTAAGAAGCTCTTTTCATTGCTATCTTCACTTAATAGCGATATGGGCATCGATTATTGCATTTTTGACACGAGTCCTGGAGTTCAGTATTCTTCAGTTAATGCTTTAGCTTGTTCAGATGTGTGCGTTATCGTAATGAATTCTGACTTGGTTGATTTGATTGGGACAAAAAATATGCTTAAAGATATATTCGATATTTTAGACAAAAAAACGGTTATTATTTTGAATAAATTTTCTCCAGAAAATAGAATTATCCCCAATGAAGAAAACGACTTAGTATCTAAAACAGAAGAAATTTTAAAGCATCCAGTAATAAGCAAAATTCCTTGCTACTGCGACGTTCTGCAAGCAGAGAGAATGGCATTATTAGCTATTCAGCAGCCAGATCATCCTTTTATTAAGAAATTAGAGGAGGTGGCAGATAAAATTGATGGCTTATAAGAAAGCGGAAATTCAGCAATTACATAGATCTGAAGGAATCGCTGAACTAGTAAATATTATTGCGGAACGTATCTTGCAGTACGCCATTTTAGCATTACTCTCAAAAAAGAGTTTGTTAAGCAAAGAAGTCATCTTTAATACTATAAAAACTAAATCAGGTAATGTATTGGACTCTTCGAAGGTTGATAATTCGTTGGATATTCTGTGGTTTGAAGAAATGATTTGCACAGAATATTCATGTGGAAAATGCCTATTTTCTTTAACGGAAAAGGGCATGAGAACCTTAAATATTTGCAAAGAAAGAAGGGTAGAGGCAATAAAATTTATTCATGCGTTGCTTTAGAAATTTACTTTAGTCTTTATCGATTCTTAGTTGATTTGCGGCGAAACAATAAAGAGAGCGAGCGGCACAAGCACAAAAAAATCGGATATGAAAATTAAGAAGATTTAACGTACCATTCTTGGTCAATTAGAAAATAGCCCTTTTCTACCTTTGCTAATTGCCTTCTGTGCGCCCCTGTAAATCTAACTGGCTTACTGGAAACTTCGATTTTCCCACTATGCAAAAAAGCCATGCTATCGTATGCTATAAAACTTAAATCTCGTATCGAAAAATAATGAAACCCTGAAAACTAGAAGCTGCCGCTGAAATTCCCAGACTCAAAACAGGAAAAATCAAAATAATACTACGCTACAATAAGAGCATTATGAAATTTGACGGCTTTCCGGAAGAAAAGACAATCTTATCCTTCAGGCTAGAAAATGGTGTAGGCTGGTTAACCACTCATCACCTCATCATCCAACAAGAGAAGCATAACTTGCGCCTTAATATCGTGGAGAGGCAAGACCCTGAAATGTACCTTTTACGCGATTTTGATAAAGCCGAAATAAAAGGCGAAACGCTCACCGCACGTTTCAAGGATAGTCAAAAAGCGACTATTCGACTTCAGTTTTATTCGCCTGCATTACTTCAAGAGGTCAAAGACTTCATTGAGAAAGTAGCAAAATACTGCAAGTAACCGATTATAATATTCATGATTCTATAAAACAGATTTTCTTATTAAATTTGTACAAAAACGGTGAATGGAAAGATGTAAGCGAAGAGCAGTTACACTATAGTTAATGTGAAGTGCGTGGGGCGGCCTACTTACACCTGCAAGACGTGCACCTACACCTGTGCGAAATTCCTGCACCTGCAGTGAAACGCCCAAGTTGAAAACGTCTGTGCGTCAAAGCACGCTTAATCAGGCCTGCCATCAACACTTAACCTCTGCTGAAAGATACGGCGCTGAAAAGTCCGTGTGCGACTAAGCCTACAGTGCCCGCCCAGCAAGAAACTGTTAACTAGCTTGCCAGCCTCTTCTCGGGGAATATGCTCTTTAACCAGCACTGACAGGTCCTCAGCCCAGCTAAGCGGAATAGCCGAATAATCCAAGTCAAAGAGGTCGTCGGTATAGCGGAAACTGTTCTGCGCAATAACGACATGCTTACGGTTGTTACCGAATAAACCCACATAAATACCCCAGCTCTTCACAGGCACATCAATAGATGCTCCGCTGCCGCTGCTTTTGCCAACGCTAGCATCGCACCATTCCACACAGATCAAGTCGCCCACACCAAGCGTTCCAAGCTGCTTCTTCAAATCTTTCTCTTTTTCTTTTTGCCCCAACTCTTTTCGCCTTTACTCGTTACCCTGAAATTGCTCTTTTGACGGAATTTATGTTCTAGCTCCCGCTAGCGAGCCTAGGCGATAGGCAACACTAAGAATCCGCCTTCAGTGACCTTTTGCGAAAAGGTGGCTATCTTGCTCCGCCACAGCTTACCCGTCACATCAACACAATCGCACACTTGCCCATAGCTAAGCGCTAACCACGTAATTCCTAAGTATGTCACGCTGCATCTTGTCTAGTGTCGACTATGCCTTTGACGCTTGCACGTTTAGCCCTCAGCACTTTTAGCTTCAGATGCTTCAGTTTCTTTGCTCTCGCTATCTTCCTCGTCTTCAGGTTGCTGCAACTGTTTAGAAAGCTCACTAATCTTCTTGCCTAAATCACGCATAGGCGTCCTCTTAACAATCTCCTTATTCAAATCCGCAATCTTCTTTTTCAATGCGACAAGTTCATCATAGCTAGCGCTTGGAATCTGTTTAATCTGCTTTTCCAAGTTTTGCAGTTGATTCGTCAAATCCTCGTACGTCAATTGTTTTGGCCCCGATTCTTCCGATGCATTTTTGATTAAGTCTTGTGCCTGTTGTGTAGAAGCACCTTGCTGAGCGTTCAGTTCAGACAAAGGCTTCACCCCTTCTTTGCTTATTTGTTTGTCTTCAGGTTCTTGCAAGAACGCTGGAATTCCTTTACTCCGACTATCGTCGAGGGCTTGCTCCCAAGCACAAAAACTCGGCCAGTCCTCAAGCAAACTTTTTGTCTCTGTTTTTTCTTCAGGTTTTTTGATTTTTTTATTCTCTTGGTCCATTAAATTTTTCACCTTAATTATTCAATTACCAATAAACTGAGGCAAACGCTCAGCAACAAAGCTCATATTCACTTACCATTAATACGGCATAACAGCGCCTCTACCAGGCAACGGTGCCTGCACAGAACCTAGAACAGCCAACGAAGTGCTCCAGAAAACGTCATCATGCCCACCTTCAGGATGACTAAAGCGCAAGTGCCCAGTCTTCATGAGCTCAAACTTTTCAACATTCAATTCAGCTGTTAGATCAATATCTTCCAGTTTTCTTGTCGGAACATATGGAATCTTTACTTCGCCGTTGCGCATCTTTTCCCGCAGAATCGTAGCCATCTCCTCTTTAGACTTAACTGTGAAGGTCACTCCAGTTACGCCTTGGATCCCACAACGAACCATATCCTCAACAATATATGAGCCAACTCCTGTGACGTCGCCATATACTGCTCGGATTATTTTCCAGCGATCCTGCAGGCTCTTGATATAACCTATAACTGAAGCGTATTGCGAATGTAATGGAAAGCGATGGACATGAACCACCCTCAGAATGTAGCCTTGCTTCTCGACCACCAGCACAACGCTAAAGTCTTGTTCTTTCCCGAAGTCAACGCCAGCGTAGAATTCACCCTGAGGCTGAGCTTGAAAATCATAAGATACAAGTTGGCTGTCGATGCAGCTGACGATAAGACTCTGCGTTAGCCACGCATCAATGTCTTCAACAAATTCAGACATGAATTCCCGCTGGAAACGCTCAGGAGGAATAAGCGCTTTTGTGTCATCTATAAAGCTCTGTTTAACAAGCCCGCTACGCACGACATCCTCACAAGTCACAACGTGCTTGCTGAATTCTGGCGCTTGGCAAAAGCGGTAGAAAACGCTGTCCTTGCTCCAGGGAGTGCTACTTGCGATTAATGTGCCATCTGTTGTTGACAGCATTGGATAAAGCACATTGTAGAATACGAGCCGGTCATCCTTGAAGAAACCCGATTCATCGGTAATAACCTGATTTGCAGTGTAACCGCGAAGCAACTGCGGGCTATTAGGCAAAGCAACTATACGGCTACCGTTTCTGAAGCGTACTGTTGTGCGCTGTAACTTCTCAACAAGCATCGTTCTCTTATCTTTCGGCAAGCTCGCAAGAAAATCTTGGATACGATCACTCATAATCATGCTCTGGCGCAAGGTGGGCGCAACAATCAACGTCACCGTCTTCGGGTAGACGCATGCAAACCAGATTGCCCTCAATGCGATGCACGTGGTTTTTCCAGCTTGCCTGCTCCAGCGAACCACAATACGCTTACTTTTGTCGCGAAGAAGCCCAGCCTGATATTCCTTTGCATCAAAACCGAAGAAATCCCGCGCAAAATCAACAGGATCCTCAGGGATTACTAACGCTTTCGGTGCCTGTTCCACTGCATTTGTCTGCAGGTTTGCCTTCTGCTGCTCGATCTCCTTCCTCAGCTCTTTGAGCTTGTAGCTTCTTGATCTCATCAACTAACCGTTCCACTTCAGCTAAATCCTCATTAAACTGGTGCTCATCGTACCCTTTTGCCAAGTTACCCATAACCATCGCAATATGAGCAGCAACATGAGCCCACATCTGCCGCTGCTTAGGAGTTATAAACTCTACCCTATTGCCAACTCGCTGCCGATTAACTTCACCCTTAGCAATCGAATTAGCCACAGTGAACGTAACGTTAAGCTTATCAATCCACTCTCTTCTAAGATGCTGTGTATCGTAATCAGCAGTTTGCCGAAGCTGAGAAATACGCCTTTCAACAAAAACCGTAAACCCTCTATTAGCTCTCATATTTAAATCACCATGAAAATTTTAGGTCAGAACTGCACAGTAAGCCTAAAACACCTGTTATTGTGCAAATTATCATCTCAACGCCACTCGAGGCGGCGACAAAGAATCAAGCGATATCCCTTCAAAAGAGATCATGCGCCAGTTTCATCCATCTATCTCTTCACAAGGTTTTTCGAAAGCTTGATTGTGTAGCATGTCATTCTTGAGTCATAGCTGACAAATATACATCTAAACATATTTAGGCTTTGTCAACACCAACCGCTCAATCGGTCTACAAAAGATCGCACTTTTATACAAAGGCAAGTCCAAATTCACGTTACTCACGGTTGACTCATGAGTGCGTCAAGTCCACTATCTTTTCCCCAAAAGGTATCTGAAAACCTTAAATTTTGCCCTCCAACCTCGCCTTCAACTCCAACCTTAACTCCAATTATAACTTCAGCACCGCTAACTTCACCTAAACCAACTTCTCAAACCAACACAACAATGCTTATCATATTCATTGCTGTAGTAGCCGCTATCGTTTTAACATTAATCTTAATCGTAAGAAGGCGCAAGTTTCGTCTTTTGAAGCCTGGAAAATTATCCGAAAACGCTCAAGTGCAAGCTTATCAACCTCTTTAGTTGTGTTCGAACGCTGTGCTGAAAAGCTTAACACCCTTCTCCATACTCAAAGTATCAGGAACTGGCTCATTTTCTGGACAAAAGCTGTAGAATTTGTTTGGCCAAAGAATTTACTCCAAGCCTTTTCAGCAAGGGCATCAGACTTACAAAAACGGCAAGATACGTAAACATCCCAAAAACCAAAATTACCAATGAACTAAAAGAAGCAAAAAACAATAACACCAGCGAGGGAAGGCTAGAAAGACCAGCAATATCCCCAACGAAGCCAAACTATTTCGACTTTGCAGTTTTCCTTTTTTTATAAACCAACGCATCAGCAAAGACTGCAATCGCGAATGCAACAGTTGATACAGAAATAATGATGTAGATTTTATTCTGCATAGAAGTAGAAATAGACAAAGAACTAAGATCAATTTTCGGAGCAACTGAAGGCGACGGCGTAATCGTAGGACTAGGCACAATCACAGGCGTAGGCGCTACCGTTGGCGCAGGAGAAATAACAGGAGCTGAATCATCAACTATTGGAGTCGAGGAAGGGCTAGGCATTGGACAAGAAAAGGGTACACTAACATTGTTATCGACAGCATACCTTGCCGCACTTATAATCAAACTGTTACCCACACCCAACGAGGCAGCAACCACCTGCCCGGTCTCGTCAACGCCATCATTATACCCACTGGAAGGCGCAGGAACCCGCCCCAAAATATAACTAACCATATTCTGCGTATATGGCGTATCATAAATAGCCAAAAAACCCACCGCCGCCTTCAAATAAACAATCGGCGTTACCCCAACAACATCAGTATTTACGTCATTAGAATCCCCAGTCTGCAAAACCCACATACGACCATCAGGCAAAACCACCCATTCATACACATAAAGACCACTGTCAGTGTTTCCCTCGCTAAAAGCTGTGTATTTTCCCGTCAAGTTATACCTCATTTCCTGAGCAAGATAAACTTGCCTCGTTAGATTCAGCATCGTCGCATTAGGCTGTTGAAAATTAAAAATGTAAAGAAGCAAAGGCTCAGACGTTAACTTAGCCTCCGGCAACACAACACCACTGTAATTAACCGTGGGAGAGGAAACAATAAAGTTAAGAATCGCATTAGCCTCAGCAGAAAACCTTTCAGGCCAAAAATCCGCAAACCCACACGTAACATAATAATCGTAAATGTTCGGAACACGTGTTCCCTTCAACATTTCTCCAAGCAAAATATCAACTGATTCCTCCCGCGGCTCATAATTTGTCCGATTATACACGATATAATCAATGAGACTTGCTAAATCAGGTCTATAATCCTTCAAGTTATTAAGAGCCACAAACAAATTTCCAGCATCAGTAGCAACCTGAACTGAATCATCTTGATTTTCGCCCGTCTGCGAAGAATAATAAAGGTAAGGTAAACCATCAGCCATCAACGGACGATTCTCCAGAAAAGTTAACACTCTATTGATTCTATCATCAGCACCCCAAACACCACCACTACTTAGTATACCTAATTTCTCAGCGTCAATGATTGCTTGAATATAAAGTCCCGTATCCCAATCAGTAAAGACGGGACCACCGACAGATGCTAATGGAAGCCCCGTTGTTGAATCAACACCTATGCCTGGCTGAAAATAATTCCAAGCGTTTTCAGCAAGGCTCAACCAAAAAGACGAAGAATCATCAGAAGCATTCACCTGTGCGCCGGAAAAGTTTAAGCCTAAACCTGCAATTAAACACACGGTTAAGACGCTAATTAGGATGATAACAACAGCTTTTGTAAAAGTTCTCTGAGTATTCATGCAAGCAACCTCTCAACTAACAAAACGGAGCCAGTGGCCTTGCTAGAAAAAACAAACTCCAAAATTTTCCTCCTAAAAACGGGGCTAAAACACAGTAAATTCCTAAAACAGCATCAACATAAAACTATCCGACCAGAGATCAGATAAGGAAAGCAAAATAAAGTTCTCGCTTATGCATCTACATAAATTACTGACTAACAGGTTCTTAAAAACATATGTGACTACAGTAGCAACACAACATTAAAAAATTGTCCAACCTTAAAAAACCCTAACGCTTAAAAAACCTTTACGGATTCTATGGGCAACTAAAACTCACCATCCATAACCATTAATGCATAAGCATAATAGCGCCCGCCCACTCCAAAGGAGCGCTGACATGATTCCTGCCAAAGCAAACCCATAACATACCGTCATGACTGCTTTCCGGATTGCTGACTGTAGGTAATCGCTCTTGGCATAAACATATTGCTGCTTAGCTGTTTGTTCATTTCTTGGATTGTCATGTGTGGAAGCACTAGGCGTCTTCCATAGCAAGCTGGCGGCGGGTAACTATACACTATGAAGCCGCAGAGTTCCTCATTTCGCACTAAGCGAAAATTGGTATAACAACAAAAAAGCACAACAACGAAGAGCTAAATAAGCAACCAAAAAGAATTAAATAAAGAGCCACGGGTGAGGCAAAATAGACACCGACAAACTGTTTGAGTTGGCGACACCGTATTTAGAAAAAAACGACTTCGGCGTAGCACATACCAAGAGAGTCTTCGATATAGCAAAACAAAACTTCACTGTTAAACCGGAACTTCAAGAACTAACATTTGCTTCAATCGTTTTGCATGACATCGGCGGAAGCACAATAAAAGAACAATACGAAAAAGGACCACAAATAGCAACAGCCATCCTAAAAAAGCTAAAATGCCCTGACAACTTCATTAGGCAAGTTTGCGAAATCATAAGCACTCACCATGAACACCCAGACAACCCCTCCGAGCCATTCCGAACCTTATATGATTCAGACAAGCTAGTCATGTTTTCCAAAGAAGAGTACCCGAATTATAATTCGAGAAAGGACTTTGACTGGAACAAAATCGTTGCTCTCGTATATTCCAAAAAAGCGAAACAGTTGGCGGAAGAGTTGCTGGCGCAAAGAAGAAAAGAACAAAATAGGTGAAACCTGTGTTTTTTAAACAAATCCAACAGCACGGCGACAATTTTTCGTACATTATAGCGGACGAAGATACTGTGGAAGCTGCGGTTGTGGATTCAAGCTTTAACTCCAGCGAAATAATCAAGGTTTTAAAAGCTAAAAAATTGAATTTAAAGTACATCATAAATACTCATGGACACTCCGATCATACTGCTGGAAACACAGAGTTAAGTTCTATTTTTGGGGCGAAATTGGTTGCTTATAAACTGTCAAAATTGACTTGCGATGTTGCAGTTGAAGATGGCGACGTATTAACTGTTGGCGGGGTTTCGATAAAAGTGATTTATACGCCGGGTCACACTGTGGACAGTATTTGCTTGTTAGTGGATAATAAGAAGCTGTTGACTGGTGACACTTTATTTGTTGGCGAATGTGGAAGAACAGACTTGCCTGGCGGCAGCTCCAAAAGCATGTATGACAGTTTATTCAATAAGCTCCTGAAACTAAACGATGCTGTGGAGGTCTATCCGGGGCATGATTATGGATTGAAGCCTTCGTCAACTATTGGCGAGGAAAAAAAGTCTAATTATACGTTGCAGCGTAGGAGCCTTGAAGATTTTATCACGTTTATGACGGAATCGTAGTCTTTCTTGTTTTTTGTTTTTTCTTGGTATATGGCGATAACAATTAACATGATAGCGGTTTTAGGGAGCGGTTTGGATTTCCAAATTGTTTTTTTTTAATAATAATTGTTCTACTGTTCAAATTACACAGGGTTTCTTGAGATACTTTTTTATTGCTTGGGTTCTAAATTATGGGTTTATAGCTTAGCAAGTAAACATTGATAAACAAAACTTAAAAGAGTTTAAAGACAAATATAAGTTGTAGTGAAGAATGCTTAGATCTCGCCTTAGGAAAAAGATATTGGTAAAGTTAGAAATTGCTGGTGTTTGGGTGTGGTTTAGAGCTTTGCGAATAAATCTTGTAGCTCAATCACTCAAAAACATACTTTTAATATTTGGTAGAGGGTTAATTGAGGCTGGGTGCTAATGATACTTTTTGATGTCATTTCTATTATTTTGCTTTCGGTTTTGCTTTTTTGGACTGTATATAATGGCTCGATTATATACGTCGGTGTAAGAAGCAGACGCAAGCGCCCCCAAAATAATTATGCGAATGAGGAGCCAAAGTTTTCAATTATTGTGCCGACCAAGGATGAAGAAGTTGTTATTGGTCGCTGTTTGAATGGTTTACTGGATTTGGATTATCCGAAGGATAAGTTGGAAATTATAATAGTGGATGGAAATTCGATTGACGGCACATGTAAGGTGTGCTCGGATTTTTCATCGAAGTATCCTGGGGCTTTCAAGATTGTTAATGAAAAGGAATCTAAAGGCAAGCCTGCGGCTCTCAACCTTGCATTGCCATATGTAACAGGGGAAATTGTGGGAGTTTTTGATGCTGATAGTGTTCCGGAAAAGGATGTGCTTAGAAAGGTTGCATCGTATTTTGGTGACAAGCAATTAATGGCTGTGCAGGGCAGAACTACCTCGCTGAATGCGAAAAAAAACATTTTGACAAGGGTTGTTTCAGCGGAAGAGAAGGCTTGGTATCAGGCTTTGCTTTGCGGAAGGGAAAAGTTGCAGCTGTTTGTTCCTTTAAACGGTAGTTGCCAATTCATAAGGCGTAACGTGCTGGAAGAGTTAGGCGGGTGGGATGAGACTTCTCTTACGGAAGATGTGGAGTTAGCTTTGCGCCTTGTTGAAAAAAAGTATCAGATAAAGTATGCTGAAGATGTTTGCTGTGGTCAGGAAACGCCTAATGGCTTAAGAGACTTCATCAAGCAGCGAGTTCGTTGGTATAGAGGGTATATGGATACGGCTTTAAAGTATGGGCGTCTTCTTGATACTCTAAATAAGAAGACTGTGGATGCCGAAATTTCGCTTGCTGGACCATTTATGATGGTTGTATCGTTGCTCAGCTACGTAAACTGGTTTTTCCTTGCGTTATTTCTCTCCGAAAGCAATCCGGTAATAAATTTCACAGGGCTAGTTATAGCTTTAACCGCGGTTTCCTTAGTTTCCGTCGGTGTTGGGCTAATTGCTTCTGAGAAACCTGTGAAGCTTCGAAATCTGCTCTGGGTTCCCGCAATTTACGCTTATTGGCTTATTCAGATGTGTATTGCTGGGTGGGCTTTTCTGAAATTAATATTTAGACGAAAAAAGGTTTGGAATAAAACGGTTAAAAAGGGATTCATAACATCCAACATTGCTAAATAGCCCGCTTCATATACATAAAAATTGTTAAGTTAATTTGCAAATAATTCTATCGGAGTTTAAATTTCTTCCATAGTTTTAAATCAAGCTTTCGACTATTCATTAATGTTTCAAGATCGTGTGGTTCGACTCCGTGGAGAAGGAAATTATCACTCACCTAAAACGAGACAGTCCTGTTACGATGACGAATGCCTTAGTTAATTTCAAAAAAATTTGCTCTCTTCCATTAGTTTGGCTTGTTTCTTTAGAGGCTTCTCTTGAAGCTGAGTCAAAAAAAGGTTTTTTTCGGCTGAATCATTGGCGTTTTAGCAGGAAAGCAAAGTGCCTGATAGTGGTTGCGATTGTAGCTGTTTTGTTGGTTTCTGTTTTTGCGTTTTTGCCAAAACAAAGCGTTGGCAGGGGTAATGTTGTTCCGCAAAGCGGTGATAACTCGACAGCGACTCCGCCGGCTGCTGCAAATCACGATAATGGGTCCTCGATATCAGGCATAGCTCAATGGTTTAGCCCAATAAGTGCAGGTGCGGCGCAATCTATTGGTTCAAAGCCTCCTGGCTTAATACAGTCTTATACAATTATCAATAGTACTGTTTGGATGGAGGTTGCGGCGAATGCTTGGGCGTATTTCCAGCCTGGTGTAGGTGTTAATGTTAATACTGGGCTTCCTTACGCTGGAGGTACCGGTTTTACTGGTTTTACTGATTGGGATTTAGGTTGTTATATCCAAGCTGTCATTGACGCGCAGAAACTAGGGTTAATAGGTAATGATAGCGCTTGGGACTTTTCTGCAAGAATAGATGATGTTTTAACGTTCCTTGAAAACCGGCCTCTTAATACTGAGGGTTATCCGTACCAGTTCTACGATGCTACAACTGGAAAAAACGATTCTTCAGTGTCATCTAACGAAATCGTTGATGCTGCTGATACGGGAAGGTTGTTTGTTGCTCTCAACAACCTTATCAATTATAACAATAGTTTGCAGCAGCAGATAGATAATTTTGTTTGGAATGTCTATGATAATAGATCGAACTATGCTGATTTAGTTCCTAGCATCATGAGAAATAGCCTTAACTCGACTGATATTTATTCTTACTATGTTTACAGCGGTTTTGCAAGCTTTTTCTCTAGTCTCTCTAATGTTCCGAGTAAAATACTGAATAATATTCTTTCAGCTAATGTTACATACTCACCTTATGGTAATGTTTCGTTGCCTGAAGCTTCAATTACAGGTGACCCGTTGCTTTGTTCAGTTTTTGAACTTAACAATAATAATTCTCAATTAATGGCTTTGTCGAGGCTGTCGAGGCAAGTTTATTTGGCTAGTGAAGCCTATCATAACGCGACGGGGCAGTATGTGGCTTTTAGTGAAGGAAATAAGCCTTCAAACGGTTACATATGGGAATGGGTGGTTTTGCCTAATGGTGATACATGGAAAATAACAGGGTCTGGGAGCAGTGCATATTTGAACATTAATCCTATTATTTATGATAAAGTAGCGTTTAGTTTCTTAGCTCTTTATAACACAACTTATGCCCGCAATATGGTTATTTATCTTGAGCAATGCCTTCCGACCCCTACAAGCGGGTACTATGACGGAGCCGACAATATTGGGAATTTAGTTGCAGATCTTGGCAGTAACACGAATAGTTTAATCTTAGACGCCGCACTCTACGCTATACAGAATAATCCATAATGCATGCTTGTCTTTGGACCTTTAGCAATCAATGGGGATACCGGTTTTTTTTATTATTCAGGACATTTTTTAAAAGTTCTTTATGTTGCAAGCGTGAGGCGTTTTGGATTGCAAATTACGGTTTTAACTTGGTGAAGTTCCAGATTCGGGCTGGGAAAGATGCTGGAAACCTAAAACCTATTAAGGTTCAACATCTATGTAACTTTCAAACTGGGAAGAGGCAAGTTTAATATATTTAACCTTGCGAACGCCTTAAAGACGTTTCAGGAACAATATGAATGATTACTAAGAAAAAGATAACTGCGCTTTGCTTTACCGTGATTCCGCTTGGCATAACACAGGTATTCATCCTTCGAGCCGGCGGACAGGGAGACTGGTGTGGTTGAGGGTCTGTTTTGTCTCTTCTTATCCGCCCAACCGAGCTCGTTTAAGCGAATATGCCCAGAATTTGGTAGCTGCATTGGCAAGTAGACCTGCGATAGATACCCTCTATCTTTTAGTTGACAAAAGCGATCGTTCTGAGGAAGTATTACCGGAAGACCCTAAGGTTAAAGTTTTGAGGGTTTGGAAAGCTGATAATTTGCTTTCAGTGCTGAGCGTAATGTACTACATTTTGAAGTTGAGACCTGATGTTGTGCATTTTAATGTGAGTTTCCAGAGTTTTGGGAAGAATAAACTCACCAACATCACTGGTTTGTCTCTGATTCTTCTTTGTCGCCTTCTCGGTTTTCGTGTTCTAGCTGGAGTGCATACGCTTGGGGAAAAAGCGGATTTAGAGAAGTTTCATCTAAAGGATAGTTTGCTGAACAGAGTGGGAATTCTTATGGCTACTAAGATTATCCTTTCTGCTCAGAGCGTCGTGGTGCTTGTTCGGTCCTACGGTGATTTTTTGAAGAAACGTTATGGTCACAAGGGGGTTCAGTACATACCTCACGGCGCCTCAGTGGACACAAATCTGAAGGTGAATACTAATGAAAAGGTCATCCTAATTTTCGGTCACATGGGACCACACAAGGGGCTTCCATTAATGTTTGAAGCTTTTGAAAAAATAGTGAAGGAAAAAAGCAACATCAAACTGGTAGTTGCTGGTTCCAACCACCCAAACTTTCCCAATTACTTAGAAGAATTTGGCAAAGCACATACTCCGAACGTTGAATTCTCAGGTTATGTCCCTCGGCAGAAACTTGGGTCTGTTTTTAGAATGGCTGACGTGGTGGTTCTACCTTACAATGCTACGCCAGGCACAAGCGGTGTATTTCATCTAGCCTGTGGCTATGGGCGGCCAATTGTAGCTTCTGATCTGCCCGAAATTAGAGAACTGGTGAACGATGGCGCTTCAGCAATTCTGGTGCCTCCCGATGACGTAGACGCATTGAAAGAAGCAATTTTGACGGTTCTCTCTAACAAGGAGATAGCCACTAAGATGAGTGAGCAGAACTTGAATTTTGCTCAGAGAGAAAGCTGGAGCTCAGTAGCAAAAGCTTACGAAGACGCTTACATAGCGCTTTTACGTTGCTGATATATTGTAAACAGAGCAGAAGTGGTTTATTTTGGCGTATTTTTGCTTTTCGTTAAGTTTGCAAGTGCGGCGAAGGCTCTTTTGCAGTAGAACTATATTTGAATAAGGCAAATAGTATAGAGAAGCTTAATTGGGAATGTTGCGTGTTGTTTGTAAAGTTTCGGATTCAGTTGGTTAAGTGGGAGGCTTGGTGCTGGAGGGCATGAAGTTTCGTACATCGGTGGTGTTTGCGGTGATTATGGTCGTCGTCGTTGCTTCGCAGGGCCTTTGGCTTGCAGAAAACTCCTCAGTTAATCAAGTTATCCAAAATCCTCCAATTGTTGATAGTACAGCGTATTGGATGAGTTTAGCTACTAATGCTTGGCAGTATTTTCAGGTTGGAAACGGCGTAAACTCTGCAACTGGGCTGCATGCTTCGGGTCAGGGTTACCCCTATTTTACTGATTGGGATTTAGGTGTTTATATTCAAGCGATTATTGACGCTGAGAAACTGGGCATAATAAGTAACAATGGGACTTATGGTGCAGATTGGAGATTCAATAAAATATTAGCATTCCTTGAAACTCGTCCATTAACGAGTGATGGTCAGCCTTATGATAGGTATTGTACGGATGATGGGCAGAATCAAGATGATTCAGTTCAGGTTGCTACTGATGCTGGTAATTTGCTTGTGGCTCTTAATAACTTGAAGGATTATAGACCTGATTTAGCAAGTAGCATTGATTACATTGTTTATAATCGTACCAATTATGGACCTGAATGCGAAGTTGTTAGTGCGTTAGCTGGCTCTGTTAATATTTATGACTATTATGTGGCGTGTGGGTTTGCGGATTTTTGGCCTAGTCAGTTTTCTTCGGAAGCAAACACTATCCTTAACAACATTGTTAATGCTCCTGCAGTCGAAACTTATGGTGTTGCGTTGCCGGAAGCTAAAGTAACGTCTGAGCTTTTGCTTCTTTCCATTTTTAATTTTCAACAACCTGCGGCAGGGTTGCTGAATTTGTCAAGGCAAGTTTACCTTGCTGAGGAAGCGAGGTATAATGCAACGGGAAAATACACAGCTTTTAGTGAGGGAAATATTGGAGGGGTGAATGGCGTAACTTACGTGTGGGAGTGGGTGGTGTTGCCTAATGGAAGCACATGGGTTATCGAGAAGGATGAAACTTCAGTTATTTCCGTGACGCCGGTTGTTTATTTGAAGGTAGCGGTTGGCTTGGACGCAATTTATAATACAAATTACACACAGAGTATGGTTGATGCGATTGAGCCTGTTTCCCTTACAAACAGTGGGTACCGAGATGGTGTTAATGAAAATGGTCAGGTGGTTTCGACTGTGATTGATAAAACTAATGGGTTGATCTTAGCGGCTGCATTATATGCGATAAATAACAATGTCAGTGCTCCTTATCCCTCGCTGGTTTCATCGCAAAGCAAAAATTGGCTTCTCGTTGCATAACGTTTTCTTTTGCATTTTGGGAAAAATTTAACTTCTTCAAATCCGAGTTGTAAGTGACTTGTTTCCCAAAAAGTATCTGTTTCCGTTGCTTGCGTTCGCCGTTCCGCTGTTGGTTAGAGTTATCCCTGAGGTTTTGATGGGACCTTACGTTGTTGGCTTTGACACGATGGCGTATTATGTTTCGACTACGACGTTGTGGCTGCATGGCGATGTGAGCCTATTGAGTTTTATTGCTTCGGCGCCTTTGTTTTATACTTTGACTGCTGGGTTGACTTTAGCTAGTGGTTCAGTCGTTTTGGTGCTTAAGGTGCTTCCATCTGTGCTTTTGGGCTTTTTGGGTTTAGCCATGTATGGTTATGCTAGGCGCGGCTTGGGCTGGTCGCCTAAAAAGAGTATTGTACCTGCTATGGTTGGAACTTTGTATTTTGTGGCTCTGCGAGTTTCGTGGGATGCGTTTCGAGAAGAGTTGGCTTTAATCTTTTTCTTTGTGGTTCTCATGTTGCTTGTCGTCAGAGCTGGGGCGTCGGGTAAGTTTTCTTGGAAGCGTTACGTGGCGTTTTCTTTGGCTCTAGCCGCGGTCGTATTGTCGAATCAAGTGGTTGCTGTTCTTGTGCTTGGTGTGTTGCTGTTCACTGTTATTTATAAGCTGGTTCGCGAAAGCCGCGTTGATGCTGTTCGTTTAATCGTGTTTTCTTTGCCGGCGGTGCTGCTTTTTTTCGTTATCTTTTATTTGAGTCCTGCAGTGCCTGAGTACCGTTTGATTTTTGGTTTCCCCACAACTACCGATGGCTGGTTGGCTTTGTTTGGTTACTCTTCTTATCCAGCGATGTTGGCAAGTGAAGCAGGGTTTATTCTGTACTGTTTTCTGCCTATTCTGCCTTTAGCAGTGTTGAGTGTGAAGCGTTTTGATAACTTTCAGATGCGCAGTTTGGTCATTTTGATTTTGATTGCTACTTTGGTTCCTATGGTTAGCCCCAGCGATCTGCGCCTTGTAATGTTGCTTGTTTATCCCTTAGCTTTTTATGCGACTGAAGGGTTAAGCTGGCTTAAGTCTGTTCACTGGAAGCGTTTTAGGATAACTTTGCTGCGCGTTGGCTTAGTTTATCTAATGCTTGTAACTGTGGTTCTGAGTTTAGGTTTCATGGTGATGACTCCAGAAAATCCTTTTCCGTATTTTAAGGAAGGGGTGAACCCTTACATTTACACGATTCCGACCTCTATGCTTCAGAACACCGTGTCCATAACTGACTGCCAAGGGACAGTAAATGCCCTTCAATGGCTTAAAGATAATATGACTGGTAACTCGGTTTTGCTTACGCATAGGGCGTTTTATGGTTGGGCGCTCACAACATTTAACCCTGATCAGGTGTTTCTGTATGAGTTCGGTAATCCTTTAAACGCTGCAACGACTGCTGCCCAAGAAGGGTATAATCAAATATACCTTATATGGTGGGTAAATGGAAAAGGATGGGATGGGCAACCAACTGTGTCCTCGGCATTTCATGAAATCTATCAGAGTGGCGAAATTGCCATTTACCGCTATACTCCAAATTAACTAATGTAGAGTTGAAAATCTGATAATTTCAAAAATTCGCGAGTTAATTTCAAAGCATAAATTAGCAAGCATAATCATCGTTGGAGTAGTCGTACGAGTTCTTCTGATGCCGATTTCCGCTCACCCTTTTGATGTGTATGTTTGGTATAGCATTTCAATGAATATTTTGAAAAATGGGCCGTTCAGTTTGCAGTCTTTTCCACCGTTGTGGTATCATTACATGATGATTCCAATCGCTTACAGTTATAGTTGGCTTGCAGGCATTTTCTCCACAAGGGCTATTCCTATGGCTTCTCTTCCGTCTGCATTGAACTTTTACCCTTCTTTTAATGTTCAATTTGTGCCAGGGATGCTTTTTAATTTTGTAGTTAAAATTCCCTTCTTGATTTCAGACGTTGCGATAGCTTTTCTTCTTTACAAAATAGTGGAGGAATTAACAAATAACAAGGGGCTTGCTGAAAAAGCCGCGTTTCTCTGGTTTCTTAACCCATTTGTAATTTGGATTTCAGCTGGTTGGGGCATGTGGGACACTTTGCCTGCGCTTTTTTCTTTGGTTGCCTTCTTCTTTTTGTTGAAAAAGAGATATGCACTTTCCGCGGTTTTTCTCAGTTTAGGTGTGGCTTCAAAATTGTATCCTGCTTTGTTTTTGGTGCCTATTGCGGTTTATCTTTTTAAGTCGAGTCCTGTTGGAGATAGGTGGAAGAATTGCTTGAAGTTTTTTTCTGTCTTTACAGCTGCTACAGTTTTGCTTTTTCTTCCCTATTTCGGCAAGATAACAAGCTTTTTCGCTGGCTTCTTTGTGTCAAATCCTGCAGCGTCTGGTGCTGTGGCTAATCAAGTTACTAACCCTGTGGCTTTTGGTCTTTCTTACTGGTCGCTTTATCAGCTAAATCGGCTACTCAACTTGCCTGTAACTGCTGAGTTCGTTTCTTTTGCATCGATTGCATCGATTGTACTTGTGGCCGTTGCTTTGGTGCTCGTTTACTGGAGAACTGTCAAAATGACTTTTCAGAAACCCGCCTATGATTTGGCTTTTGTAATGCTTTTGCCTGTGCTTGCATTCTTTCTTTCATATAGAATTATTTGTGAGCAGTTTTTTGTTTGGGCAATACCCTTCCTAGTCATATTATGTGTGGGAGGACGCGTTAAAGAGGCTTTTTACTGGGCTGCTTCGATAGTAGCGCTACTTTACGCTGTACTGAATTGTCCCCTTCCTTTCTTCTTTTTGCCTTTAGCTCCACGGTACACCAATATTTTGCTTGGCATGGTACATGCTATCTGGGCTGTTGAACCCCTAAGAATTGTGACTCTTGCTGTACTGGGTTGCGTATTTTCTATTTTATTGGTTTTTATAATAGTTCAGTTATCAAAAACGCAGGGTTCAAAAATTTCTTAGGCTAAATTCACTGAAAAATGCCGTTGCCCTTGTGGAAGAAAGTTTATCATTATGGTAAAATGATTGTAATATGGTGAAAATTTGGGAACTGGAGTAGAAATCAAAAAAGTGGATGCTCAAGGGCGTTTCATCCTGCCAGTGGATTGGCGTGAAGCCGAGATAGGTGAAAGCAGAGAATTATATGTTATCAAGAGGAGAGGTTACTTGAAATTGGTTCCCAAGCGCCGTGTTGACCTGACCGAATGCTTCGACAAAGTAGATTTAGGTGTTGGTGCTATCGGAAATTGGAGTGACTTTGAGAAGAAATTCTATGAGGTCGGCAAATGAGTTCTTAGACGCTAACGTGTTCATTTATGCTTACAGCGTTGAAGATGAAGGCTACATAAGAACCGCGTACTATACAAGTACCATGAGAAAAGCGAGGAGGTATAAGGCATTCAGAAAGTTAAAGCCCTCCTAGACATTGATGTTCGAAAAGTGCTGGAGCAAATTGAAGCAAAATACGGCTTGAAGCTGCCGCGGACAGTGATAACCATAGACTATGACGAGGACGTAGGCGACCTATACATACGATTCAAAAACGCTGACACCGCTGAAGGCGAACCAACAAGCGACGGAAAAAACAATAATCCATTATGACGAGAAAGGCAAAATAGCCGCCATTGAAATCACAGATATAACTGCTCTCTAACAGCTTTTGCTTTTGTGAAAAGGCTTAAATTCATAGTTTTCCGTGTTTGAAGTATGCAGGATATTGAGCGCATCAAACGCACGCTTTTACAGCACAAAACAGAATTGAGAAAGAAATTTAAAGTGAAAAGTATCGGAGTTTTCGGTTCCTATGTACGTCGTGAGCAAAAACGGCACAGCGACGTGGATGTGCTGGTTGAGTTTGAGGAGCCCGTGGGATTGTTTGAATTTATGGATTTAGAAATGTACCTCTCTGACTTGCTAGGCGTTAAGGTTGACTTGGTGTCAAAGAAGGCACTTAAGCCCCACATCGGTGAGCGCATCCTCAAGGAAGTAATCCTGATATGAAAAGCCGTGACTATAGGGACTATCTGCAAGACATCTTGGACGCTGTAAATGACATCGAAAGCTTTGTTGACGGCATGACTTATGAGGAGTTTATCAAGGACAGAAAGACCTTGAACGCTGTGGTGCGCAGCATCGAAATAATTGGAGAAGCATCCAAGAACATCCCTGAAACATTGAAGGCAAATTGCAAAGAGCTTCCTTGGAAGCAGATGGCTGGAATGAGAGACAAACTAATTCATGCCTATTTCGGAGTTGACTAGAAACCCTTTGGAAAGCGGTCAAAGAAAACATTCCCTCGCTGAAAAAGGCAATCCAGAAAATGCTAAAAGACCAAGAAAAGTGATATACCACAGAATCTTCGGGTCTGATTGTTTTCTTGTTATGGTACCTTGTCTTAATTGTGAATATTTTCAATTTCACCCTAAATGCACAATTCATAAATATCATAAAAGAAATGTTGATAAAAACAGGATGAGAATGGAAACATAATGTCTAAGGCTGTACCTAATAGCTCTGCTTTCTGCTTCCTTGATAAAAAACAATTGGTGAATCTGAAAACTAAAGCTATGCGTTCTGGCGCATGGTTCAAAGCATTGCAAAGAATAGATAGAGTGCTCTTTGATTTAACAATAAGAGTTGTAGATACCATCCGAAGTGCAAAGTTAGCAAAAAGTATCGCTGTGCTCACAAGGAAGCTGGAAGGTGCTATGAAAGGCGGCTTTTCGAGTCGTTTGAGGGAGATTGGTTTGCCTCTGGCTCAAAAAATCAGTCTCACGGCAAAGAAGCTAGGAAATATTTCTGCTGGCAGTTGGGTATTTGATTCTTCGTTCGCAATCTTCTTGGCTGTGATGCATGTTAATAATGTTAAAATATTCAAACGCTAATTCAAAATTGGTGCGTCATAATCCATTGTTATGTGGAACTTTGAGAGTTTTTTTGTGTCGTGTTCCGAGATTATGGCAAATGTTAAATTCTGGGTTTCGCTCTTAAACATAACAGTGTCTTTGTAACATGACTCAAATTGTCTTCAATATGATTATGCTTAAGGTCAAAGGATACGTTAAGGAGAATTGGGGTTCTCCCTTTATAGTTGGGTTTATGCTGCTTTTGGTTGTTGCCGCTGTTTCCTTGTCTGCAGGCTTGTCTTCCTTAGCTGACACTGTAGCCGTTTACGCGTTTTATGCCTTGGTCGCTGGGGTTTTTCTTCAATTTGCCAGCTTTCTGAAATATCGCGGGAAAAGCGATGATGAGGTGGCTGTTTAATGGAGCAAGTAGAATTATCTTTCGTTATTCCAGCATACAATGAGGAAAGCTTCATCGAGGACATGCTTGAGTCAATAGACGCGGTTATTGCGGGTAAGCATTTGCCGTATGAAATTGTGGTTGTTGACGACGGCAGCCTTGATAGGACATTGGCGAACACTGTGAGATACGCAAAAAGAAACGGTCACGTTAAAGTTGTAAGTTACCCTGAGAATGTGGGAAAAGGCTATGCGGTGAAAACTGGTTTCATGCAGTCCAACGGAGCTGTTGTTGTTTTTGCGGATAGCGATATGGAAATCGATTTGAGTGTTATCTCAGAATACATAGAAGCTTTGAAACGTGGCGATATTGTCATAGCTTCTAAAAAGCATCCTGATTCCCGAGTGAAAGTACCTTTATCTCGTAAGATTTTGAGTGGTGGTTTCAACACTTTAGTTAGGCTTCTTACTGGGGTGCCTCTTAAAGATACTCAGTCTGGGCTTAAAGCGATGAGGAAGAGTGCGTTCGTTGATATTTTCCCTCGATTGGCTGTGAAACGTTATGCTTTTGACGTTGAATTGCTAGCTGTAGCGCATCTTTATGGTTTGAAAGTTGTGGAGATGCCTGTGAACATCAAGTTGGATGCTTCGTTTAAGCCAAAGGAGATGTGGCGCATGTTTCTTGATTTGCTTGGAATCGCTTATAGGCTTAGAGTGATTCATTGGTATCAGCGCCCGATTCCCAAGAAAAACGGTTTTCAAAACATGGCTTCATTTGTTCTTCGTGAACATTAATGTCCCCAAAAACACTTGTTTCAATTATTATACCCTGTAAAGACGTAGACGACTACACCCGAGAGTGTATTGAATACTGTAGACGCTTGGATTATCCAAATTTTGAGATAATATTGTTACCTGATTATTCTACCGAAGCGATTGATGGCGTTATTATCATAGCCACCGAACCCGTGCCGCCAGGAGTTAAACGAAACATAGGTGTTAAAAACTCAAGTGGCGAATTCTGTGCGTTTATAGATAATGACGCTTATCCTCGAAGTGACTGGTTGACCAACGCGGTGAAGTGCTTTGAAAATCCACAGGTTGGTGGTGTCGGTGGACCTGGATTAACGCCGAACGAGGATTGTTTTATGCAGAAAGCCGGGGGCTACGTTCTGTCGTCGTTCATGGTTGGCAGCTTATCGAGCAGATATAAGGCAAAAGGTTGTTTCGAGTCAGATGACATACACTCATGCAATTTCATCGCTCGAAAAGCAGTAGTTGAAGAAGCTGGCGGATGGAACGAGAAGTACTGGCCTGGCGAAGACACATTGATATGTTTGGCAATTAAGAAACTCGGGAAAAAACTCATCGAATCATCTGATGTGGTTGTTTATCATCATCGCCGTCCTCTCTTCAGTCCCCATTTGAAGCAGGTTTCAAGATTTGGGGAGCATAGAGGTTTCTTTGTCAAAAAGTTTCCAGAGAACTCGGTGAAGCTAACTTATTTCTTTCCCTCTCTGCTCGTATCCTCGCTTCTTGCAGGAATAGTGCTTTCTCTGATTTTCCCGTTTTTTGCATACGTTGTGCTGTTTGGTGCGGTGGTGTATCTTGTTTCCAGCTTAATTGCTTCAGCGCTCCAAGTGAGAAACGTGAAGTTGCTGCTTTCAGTCTGGTTGGGCATAATCGTAACACACATAGTATATGGTTCCTTCTTTTTGTCAGGTTTAGCGAAGCGTGATTTGAAACGATGAAAATTAGCATTTCCTATCCGCCAATCATTTCGGCGAAAGGCGTCCCACTCCTATCCCAAAACAGACAATTCCAGTATTTTCAATCGCCCACGTACATTTATCCTGTTGTTCCCGCGTATGCTGCAACTTTGTTGGCGAACGCGGGTTATGATGTGGTTTGGGATGACGGGATTGCAGAGGAGAAAACCTACAGCCAATGGCTAAGCGATTTGGAGCGAACCAATCCTGATGTTATCATGATTGAGACTAAAACTCCAGTGGTAAAGAAGCATTGGTCCATGATTGGCGACGTGAAAAAAGTTCTTCCTGATTCAAAGGTTGTTTTGGTTGGCGATCATGTTACTGCGTTACCTCAGGAATCGATGGAGCAGAGCCAAGTTGATTTTGTTCTGACAGGCGGCGACTATGACTTTCTATTGTTGAACTTGGTTGATTTCTTAAATGGCAAGACGAAACAGATGGAGTCTGGGGTTTGGTACCGTGAAAACGGAAGCATAAAGAATACTGGGCAGTTTAAGTTGAATCATAGTTTGGATGATTTGCCGCATATCGATCGTGATTTGACGAAATGGCGGCTTTACAGCGAACGTAACGGCAACTTTAAGGTTACTCCTGGCGCTTACACTATGGCTGGTCGAGACTGTTGGTGGAGAAAAGACGGCGGCTGCACCTTCTGCTCTTGGCCTACTTTGTACCCCACTTTCCGAGCGATGAAGCCTGAGCGATTAGCAGACGAGATTGGGTTATTAATTGAGCGTTATGGCGTTAAGTCAGTGTTTGATGACACTGGCTGTTTTCCAGCGGGAGAGTGGCTTAGACGCTTCGCCAACCTGATGATAGAACGAGGATATAACAAAAAAGTCCAGTTTAGCTGCAATATGCGATTTGGAGCATTAGCGCGGGATGATTATCGGTTAATGAGGAAGGCTGGTTTCCGCATGCTTCTTTTCGGTGTGGAATCTGGAAGCCAAGCTACACTTGACAGGCTTAACAAAGGAACAAAAATCGACGAAATCATGAACGAGTGCAGAATACCCCGAGAAGAAGGATTAGAACCGCACATCACAATTATGGTTGGTTATCCATGGGAAACACGCCAAGAAGCGTTAAGTACGTTGAATGTAGCCAAAACGATGATGCAGAAAGGCTGGGCTGTTACCCTGCAGTCCACCGTTGTTATTCCTTACCCGGGAAGCAAACTGTACGCTGAAGCATTGAAGAACGGCTGGTTCCGAGTTGACCCTAAAGATTATGAGCGTTTCGACATGAAAGAACCCGTCATGATCACGCCCGATATGACGCCTGAAGAAGTAATGAAGCTTTGCGACGAAATATACAAAGTATTCCTAACACCACAATACATGCTTAAACAGCTTGTTCGCATACGATCATTAAAAGATATTAAATACTCAGTTAAAGGTGCAGCAAAAGTCTTGGGGCACGTAAAAGACTTTGGAAAAGACAAGTAATCTTACACAGGTGTCAACCATTTACTCTGCAGAAACAAAAAATGTTCCGTTGGTCTCTGTAGTTGTAACTACAAAAAATGAAGAAAAAAACCTTGATAGCTGTCTAAAGTCGATAAAAAGCCAGACTTTCAAAAATATTGAACTAATAGTGGTTGACAATTTCTCAGGAGATAGGACGGCAGAAATTGCAAAAAAATACTTTGCCAAAATTTATTTCAAGGGCAATGAGCGATCAGCGCAAAGAAATTTTGGCGCTAAAGTTGCCCAAGGTGAATACCTGATTTATCTAGATGCAGACATGATTTTAAGCCCAAATCTAATTGAGAAATGTGTTTCAACATGTGAACAGGGTACTGCTTGTGCGCTTTATATTCCAGAAAGAATAATAGGTGATGGTTTCTGGATTAAGGTCAGAGATTTTGAACGAAGCTTCTATACTGGCACAGTAATAGATGCAGTCCGATTCATGCGACGAGACCTGTTTCTCCGAGTTGGCGGATTTGACGAAAGCCTTGTTGGTCCAGAGGATTGGGACTTCGACCGTAAAATAAGAAAAATCAGCCAAACAAGTATTTCACCCATGCCTCTTTTTCATAATGAGGGCACCTTTAATATCAAGCAATATTTGAAAAAGAAGAGTTATTACACATCTGGGATTCAAAAATACATAGCAAAATGGGGCTCTACTGATTTGGAAACGATTAAGCAAGTAGGTACTCAATATCGGTTGTTAGGCGTTTTTGTTGAGAAAAGTAAATGGAAAAAATTAATAAAACATCCTTCTCTGACCATAGCGATGTATTACTTGAGGTTTAGAGTAGCTATTACGTTTATAGAAGGTAAAGCCTAGAGCTCATAGGATCATAAAATTATTTGTGTTAGTTATTAAAGTGTCACGCATTCTTTTGGAAGCTTGAAGCAGTCCATGAATAACCAGGTTATTTTCATTAATATTTATATAACAAATACAATGAATAATATTCCTAAAATGGCATATAGATTAGCAAAGTGTTATTCATGAGCGTTGTTTTAGTTTATCCTCCTAATTACTTCAGAAAAGAAGGTTCATCAAAGGAACCTTATGGAGGGCTTGAAGAACGTTGGGGTCAAGCGCCTCCTCTAGGTTTACTTTACCTCGCTTCTTCACTGCTGGCTAAGGGCGTTAAAGTTCGAGTGGTTGACTTGAATGCTTTTAGACTTGGGCTTAAAGAAAGCGTAGACATAATTGGACTAAGTAATCCTCAAGTTGTTGGAATCTCAGCCACTTCATTTCAACTGCGAGGAGCCTTTCAGCTTGCAGAAGCACTGAGAGAAAAATTTGGAAATAGTATTACTATTGGACTCGGTGGAGTTCATGTAAGCGTTGATCCTGATTTTGTAAATCGAATGCAAATATTTGATCTCGGAATAATTGGTGAAGGAGAACTAACTTTTTCTTCGATTGTTTCCAAAATTATGGATGGAGAAAAGGTTAGAGGGATTTTTCACGGTGAGTTGCCTTGCAATCTTGACGAATTACCTTTTCCTGCTCGAGAACTTGTTGATGCTAAAAAATATTTTTCAGGAGAAAAGTCTGCTACAATACTTGCTACCCGTGGCTGTCCGTTCAATTGCATATTTTGCTCGATTAAAGGTCTGAGAGGACAAAAGGTCAGATTCCGATCACCATCAAATGTTATTGATGAAATGGAAGCTGTCATCAATAGTGGTACGAGACGTTTCTGGTTTGTTGACGATACATTCACAGTCAATAGAAATTATGCTCTTGCCCTTTGTGAAGAAATGATAAAACGAAAACTTGATGTTGAATGGTGGTGCGAAACAAGAATTGCATGTGTCGATGAAGATATACTGAAACTTATGCGCAAAGCAGGCTGCAAACAAATTTCTTTCGGTATAGAATCTGGAAGTGAACGAATAAGAAGAGATATCATACGAAAGAGTTTCACCAACGAACAAGCTATTCATGTGTTCAGTCTTTGTAAAAAATACGGCATCTCAACCGAGGCTTACTTAATGGTTGGTTTTCCAACCGAAACTAAAGAAGACCTTCTTTCAACCGTGAATTTCTCTGGACAAGTTGGTGCTAATACTATCGGTGTTCATATTACTCAAATACTGCCTGGTTCAGATCTCTTCACGCTTGCACTTAAAGAAGGCCGAATTACAGCAGACATTTATGATATATATGCGAAAGGTGAACTCCGGGGATCACTCCCAGTGTATGTTCCTGAAGGTTTAACTTTGCATGATCTGCGGAATGCTCGAGGACAAGCTTACAAAAGGTTTTACTTTAAACCCAAGTTTGTCATGCGTCGATTAGCCAAGGATTTGCATTCTTTCGCTGCTTTCAAGAATGATGTGGACGTCGCTTTGAAGCTATTTTTGGAGGGTAAAACAGCTGCCGAACCAGAGTAAAGATAGTACATTTACTCATATGATTTCACAAAAATCGTATTTTGACAACGCTTACAGTGGACAAAACTCTGCAAAAATTGAAAAGTGGCGGGTCGCTTACCTTCAGCGGGTTTATAGATCATTGGATATAAAACCTAATGATATGTATCTCGATATAGGTTGCGGAGGGTTAGGCTATATCGTTATAGAAGTGGCAAATAGTAAACAGTGTTATTCCGTCGGAGTAGATATCTCATCAGCAGGCGCAAGGCAAGCCGCCTCAATTTATAAAAAAAGGTTTGAAAAATATTCGACTTGTGAATTTGTTGCATGTTCAGCAACGCATCTGCCTTTTCGCGATGCTTCTTTTTCAAAAATAACCCTTATTATGGTCTTAGAACATGTTCCAAATGATAAGCTTGTAATTTCTGAGATTGGTAGAATCTGTCAAAATAATGGTAAGGTTCTTGTTACTGTGCCAAATTCTTATAGTCGATGTTTACCTGTTTTAACTTTGGCTAAGATTAAGGCAGATAAAGCTGTGGGTCATCTTAGGAGCTATAAAGCAGAAGACTTATTGGAAGTATCGACACAAATGGGCTTTGTCTTGAAGTCACTAGAGTATCATGCCCATTTTATAAAAGCTATCCAAAGTTTATTGCAGCGTTTTCCACTAAGTATAGAAACTGACAACTTATGGTGGGTGCTCGAGAAGCTTGATTATGGCATCCGCAATATTCCTACTGGGTCAGCCTTTACGGTAGTATTGGTAAAGCGGTAAGGATTAAGTATTGGATGCGAGAGATTTAAATTGCTTGTAATTGATTTTTGGTTAATTTGACAAGGGTGTAGCAAGTGAAGATTAGTGTCTGTATGCCTGTGTATAATGGCGGTGCCTTTATAAAAGATACTTTGCTATCCATTTTAGAGCAAGATTTTAGAGATTTCGAACTTGTGATAACTGATGATAATTCCACCGATAACACGCCTGAAATAATAAAGTCAATCAAAGATTCAAGGATTAAGTTCTATAGATATGACGAAAATGTTGGTTATCCCAGAAATCTGGAAAGGTGTAGGACAAAATGCAGCAACGAGATAATATTCTTAATGGGACAAGATGATATTCTTGCACATGAAACGTTGGAACGAGTTCATAAGATTTTTGAAGAAAATAAAAACGTGGGCGCCATCACGAGACCCTATTATTGGTTCCATAATGATGTAGAAAAACCAGTTAGAGCCAAACAGCAATATGATACGACCAAGGATTCAATTATTAGTATTAACAGCGACTTTAAAACAATTATCAAAGTTTTTCAAACGTTAGATCAGCTTAGCAGCCTAGCATTTCGACGCGAATTTATTGATCAAAAAATTCACGAGGATGTTTTTACGGCTCACATTTATCCTTTTATTTCCATCTTTAAAAAACACGATGTGGTTTACCTCAAAGACTATGCTGTTGCTGTGCGAATAGGAAGTAGCCAAACAAGGCATGTTTCTTCGATTTATAGCAAATCGCCTATGCAGAGTTGGGTCGATATGTTTAATACTATTTTAAACGAGCCAAAATTTGACGAAATGAGAGAATATTGCATCAAGAATTTTGTGGCAAAAAACTTTGTAGGTTTGGTGCAAATAAAAAACTATGGTAAAACGACTTGGCTATTCAGAGAAATAAAGCTTCTCATTAAATTTAATCGGCGGAATCTTATCGACCCACGATTTTGGTTTTTTAGCCTTGGTACTTTACTTGTGCCAAGATTCATACTAATACCCGTTGTAGATTCTTACAAAGAAAATATTCTTTCCAAATCTTTGAAAAATTTAAAAACTATAGAAGTAGAAAATTCAAGGGAAAGAAATTACGAAAACTATGAGAGAAATCCATAAATTTAACCGTAGGAAGTTTGTTAGGCGTTGATCTATATGGAATGCCTTAAAAATTAGGAATCTAAAACTTTGACAAGGAAAGTGGCTGAAGTTGGATCATAAACAATCCGATTAAGAAATCTAAAATCAGAAAGAAAAATGCCGGTGCCAAAGAAATACATGCCGAGGGGGGCAGTCAATAATGAGGAATAGTCAACCATTTGTGAGTATAATTATTCTGAACTTTAATGGTAAAAGATTTTTAACAGAATGCTTAAATTCAGTAATAAATTCAACTTATTCAAACTATGAAATTTTATTCGTTGATAATTGCTCCACCGATGGGAGCACAGCTTTTATCAATCAGAATTATCCCTCGGTAAAGATAATTGCGAATAAGGAAAATCTCGGTTTTGCGATTGCGAATAATAATGCTTCCTATATAGCAAGAGGCAAGTATATAGTCTTTTTAAACTGTGACATAAGGATTTTGCCAGAAACAATCTCAAAGTTAGTGGAAGGAATGGAAAGGGATCCTACTGTCGGTATCTGCGCCTGCAAGATCATGAGCTACGATGGGAAGAGCTACTTTCATACGGGTATAGGCATTGACATCTATGGCTATCCAATGGCAAGGGGTGGCGTATTCTACTCGGAGGGATCATGTCTCATGATAAGGGAAACCTTATTTCATGAAATAGGTGGTTTTGATGTCAAATACTTCATGTTCCACGAAGATATCGATCTTGCTTGGAGGGTCTGGTTGATAGGCTATAAGGTGGTTCCTATTCCCGAGGCTATCGTTTGTCATTGGTACGGGGGGATCGCTGGCGGGGGGATAGAGAAAGGCAAGTATACTTCAACTCTGTTTAGGAGATATCTATCTGAGAGGAACAATATCAGGACAATCTTGAAAAACTATAGCTTGAAAACCTTGTTAACAATTCTTCCTAGATATATGATGATAAATTTCGGTGAGATATCACTTTTTTCGGTCAGCTTGCAATTTAAGGTGACGCTTTGCTATCTGAAAGCATATTGGTGGAACATAATTAACCTCAGAGACACCTTAGAAAGCAGAGGACAGATTAACCAACGCAGACGAGTCTCTGATAAAGAGATTATGAAGAAGATGTATAAAGGCAGTGGAAAACTTCTGAACTTTAGAAAAGTTGGTTTTCCGCGTTTTGAATAGCACTTACAATGTTAAATGTAGCACAAAATTAGATTGTGTCAACTTAAAGAATACAAACTTAGCTTTCAAACTAAAGTAAAGCCAAGCTTCAACTGACAGGTACCAGCTTCGTTTTTATGCAAAGCAAACCAAAAGCAACCGTCGGACACCTAAAAATAAACGGGTCAGACAACCGAGCAACAAAACTCCCAAAAACAGCAGCCTTAATGACCGCCAAAGCTTGCTCACCTCTAAGCCCTAAACAGCCATCTATGCCAAAACAACATAGCCTCTCTGCGAAAGCTCGATGGCTGTCCAACCGCACTTATTAACTTGCAATGGAGTACCAGTAACACTCTGTCATCATGCTATCCTTTTTTGAGAAAGTAAGCAAAACGGAGGTGCACATTATTGGCGTATTATCCCCAAAAAGAAACAAGTTCGATGGCAAGGCCTAATGTTTCCATAATTGTCTTGTCCTATAATAGTAAAAATGATTTGAAGACTTTTCTGTCCTCTCTTGAAAAATTATCCTACCCAAATTACGAGGTAATACTGGCTGATAACGCCTCAAAAGATGATTCGCCAAAATATGTCAAAGACTGCTTTGCTTGGGTTAAAATCATTAAAAACTCAAAGAATCTAGGCTATGCAGAAGCGAACAATCAAGCGGCGAAAGCATCGAATGGAGAGTATCTATTATTTTTGAATGCTGACACTTGGGTGAAGCCCAACTTGCTAGACGCACTTGTCTCGACAGTTACTAGTAACCAGAAAATCGGTGTATCAGCATGTATGCAATTAAGCTATGACGGAAAACGTTTTCTCAACACAGGGTTAACAACAGATTTGTTTTCACATCCAGTGCTTACTAATTCCCAACAATCTATTCTATATTCTGATGGAGCCTCCCTATTTGTGAAAAAATCCGTCTTTCAACAAATTGGTGGTTTCGACCCTCAATACTTCATGTACGGCGAAGATGTAGACCTTTGCTGGAGAGTGCTCTTAGCAGGTTACGATGTTGTTTCTGTGCCATCTGCAGTAATTGGCCATAAAAGCGGTGGTACGCTCATACAATCGGGAGAAACATACCAAATAAGCAAGTTTCGAAGATATCTTGCAGAACGTAACTCTCTTCGGACAATTCTAAAAAACTATTCCGTTCATACCCTAATCTTCTTACTGCCGATCTGTATCGTTACAATGCTCCTTCAAGGTGTGCTATTCTTTTTAATTAGACAGAGTGCTTTTGCAATTTTAGAAATGCGTGCAATTTTTTGGAATTTACGGATGCTTAAGGATACGTTTGCCTTAAGAAATCTTGCTCAAAAAAATAGGCGCCTATCCGATAGAGCTATAATTGGCCGAATGAGTAAAGCCATTGGTTTTGCAAGGGCGTTTGCTAACATGAAACAAGACAGTCTATCAATCAAATGGGAACGACAATAAACATTATACCCTAAAGGCTTTTACTTTCCATCTTTCGGTTCTCATAGAACCGTTAGCGGGTTGTTTGATCAGGACCCGTTAGGAGTTTGAGCAAAATCTGTGGTCCCACCCTTCATGTAATCTTTTGGTATTTGATGTTCTTTTTACTCCCCTGTCTGTCGTTAGTTTTCATCATACTAATATACGACATGTGATAGTATACTTCCCAATATTAGCTACCAGAGAACCCGTTAATTGACGTAAAAAACTATCTAGATTACTAAAACCGATTGAGAGCGTCATAATGTTTGAGCCAATATCTAATGCAGGTGATCGGTATTCCTTCAAGTCGTCACCCCACATGTCCATTCAAATAATTGCTAGCTTAATACCTGAATGCAGCAAAGTTCTAGATGTTGCATGTTGCACTGGGTATTTGGCTGAAATAGTAAAAACGAAAAAATGTCAAGTGGTAGGTATAGAACTAGACGTAAGTGCAGGTAACAAAGCTAAGGAATCATGTGAAGAAGTTATTATCGCTGACTTTGAGAGTCTCAAAGAGTTGTCCTACCCAAAAGGGTACTTTGATGTTATTGTTTGCGCCGATATTATTGAGCACTTGAGGAGACCTGATTTAGCTTTGAGAAAGCTAAAACCTTACCTAAAGCAACATGGTCTGTTTATCATGTCGTTACCAAACATAGCCCGTTTTGAAATGCGTTTGAATTTGTTATTAGGGAAATTTAATTATGCTGAGATAGGATTGATGGATAAGACGCATCTTCGTTTTTTCACCTTTGAGACCGCTAAGCGGTTAATAACCAGTGAAGGATATGTAGTTAAAAAAGTCGAGTATACTGGTCTAGCCCATAGATTGCGTTTACTACGGCTTATGCCGCGCTTATTTGCTTATCAGTTTATTTTTGTATCAACTCCAGACGGCATAGTAGGTGACGAAGATTCTAATCAAGCATTTTAGACAAGATAAGAATGGCCTTATATGCGAGCATGAAGAGATAGAGGATTGATAATTGATTTCCGAAAGAAGTTATTTTTCTGAAACACGACAGAACCTGAGAGATAAAGTCGCTACTAAAATAACAAGAATCTTCTCATGGTCAACGATAGATTATATATTATTGTGCATAATTGGCTTGTGCGTATTTTTATGGTTCAAAGACAACCTTCTATATTTCGGGGGGGATATTAGTTACCCACTGAATCCATTGCAAAACATCAACAGGGTGATATACCTCTGGAGTAACATTCAAGCTGGCAGATCGGCCCAAAATTTTTTGTCTTGTTTCGTTTACGGTTTTTTCTTTATGTTTGAGAAAGCTGGCCTTTCTTTAGTAATTACACAGAGACTTTATCTCTATCTTCTTTTTGTTCTTGCAGGCCTTTCGATGTATTATCTAGCTTCAACAATTTCTCCAAACGATTGCAACAGGCGTATAGTTGCTTGGATTGCTGCCTTATTTTATATGTTTAACCCAGTAACGTTAATTTTGTATCAATCTATTCCTCCATCGTATTTTGGGACGCCCCTTATTTTAGCTTTATTTGTGAAAGCTATGGATGCAAATTTTAAGAACAAAGTCAAGTTTGGGCTTCTTGCATCTATATTCTTGTTCTCATACGCACTAGAGTTCCCAGATTATGAAATTCCTCTGGTTTTATTGATGTTTTTAGTAATATTCAGCATAATACATCTTGCATTCAACCGTAAAGATATCAGAAATGTCTTAACTACGTGGGGAGTTTTCTTGGGTTTAGGTATTATTCTTAATCTTTGGATGATAATAGGTATATTCAATTTCTTCCTAGGGCAAATAACAAGCTATCTTAATACATCCGCTTACTTGTTTGGATCTACGGCTTTTGGAGATTTAGGAGGAACTATTATGGTGAAAGTTTTTACATTAACACCTTATGTTCCCTCATTTTACTATCAGGCTGGAAATCTTCTAATCCTTATTAACTTTATTTTTCCAATATTAGCTTTTATTACTTTATTAATTGTGCCAAAGAAGTCTAGAAACATCATATTTATAACGCTCTTAACATTGATAGCTATTATTCTTGTTACAGGACCTAACCCCCCATTAGGATGGCTCTACCAATGGTTTTTGCCGCATTTCTCTTTTCTCATAGGTTTCAGAACTGTTGGGTCGCTTATCATGTTTGTCGCTCTTGGTTACTCGATTCTGATAGGTATCAGCGTGGCATTCATTTTCAAAAAATTGCGAAATGCAAAATTCTTTAAAGTTAAACATTCACATTTAAGACGTTTAGGATCAATAGCATTTGTTATAATCATTATTGCATTAATTTGTACAAATGGCTGGCCAGAAATAACAGGATCTATTTTCAATACCTCTGGCGTGAGACAAGAAGATATCGGAAAAGTAATTCCTGATGCGTATTATCAGGCTGATCAGTGGTTAATGCAATTTGGAAATCTTTCAGGTGGGCGAGTATTGGTTTTGCCTCCTACAGAGGGGTATCAATCCGCAACCTGGGGCTCCTACAGTTACTACGGGCCATCGGTAGAATATTTTATCCTTTCCGAGCCCGCAATCTACCCTGGTTACATTGGATTTGGCAGTGATAATTTCGCATTAATGCCCTCTCTCGTTAACTCTGTTGAAAGCGAAAATTACTCGATGATTTATAGATTAGCTGAACTATTAAATGTCAAATACATTCTTGTTGATGGATATACTGATAATTCCAGCGTATATTTAGACATGCTACGGTCTAGTGTGCTGTCGAATGCAACAACGATAAATGTTTCTTTTGTAAAGAATTTTGGAAACCTTTTCTTATATGAATTAACCACTACCCTGAATTCTATATACATACCTTCGCATATTGAGTTGATCAATGGAGGAGTGGATAATTTAGTTTCGAGCTTGTCTACTAATAACTACACGACAACTGATTTTGCATTATTTTCATCGGACCAGCTTTCACCTTCGGAAAACCTTCAAATCAAAGAATGCAGCTCAATTCAGAATTCTAATAACATTATAAATGCTAAGGAGCTTAATCCCACCGAGTATACCGTTCAAGTTAATGCTTCCAGTCCATTCTTTCTAGTTCTTGGTCAGAATTACGATTCGGGATGGCAGGCTTCTGTTAATGGAAAAAATATGGGGCAACACTTAGTAGTTAATGGGTATGCTAACGCTTGGTACATAAACAAGACTGGCACATATACAATCACGCTCGAGTACCAGCCTCAAAACTTATTCTATGCAGGAATAGCGATATCCATTATCGCATTAATCGTATGTGTTATGTACCTAAGCAAAAACAAAATAAAAAACATCTACAAAAAATACGCAAAAAAGAGCAAAACAGGCACTTGACCGTTTTTTCCTTTTCTCATTTGCCCTGAATCCTCAGCGAGCGGAGTGCTAGTTGCTTTCTGCTTCTTGTGGTTTGTACGCTTGAAAACTGTAACGGGAAATGGGGACTTTGCATAGTTAGGGTCAGACAGGTTTATGCGTTTTTTTCCGTTTTTCCTGCTCTACCTATGAGCTGCGTTTTTTTGACACAAACCACTTTATTGTTCTCTCGAGTCCTTCTTCAAAGCCCACGTTTGGTTTCCACCCTACAACCTTTTCTAGTTTGCTTGTGTCTGGGCAGCGTCTTTTCGGGTCATCTTTGGGCAGTGGATGGAATTCTATGGTTGATTTGCATTTTGTCGTTTCTTTAACTTTCTTTGCCAGCTCAAGGATGGTGACTTCTTGAGTATTGCCCACGTTTACAACTTCTCGCTTAGCTTGCGGGTTTATCATCAGCAACATTAACCCTGTTACCGTGTCTGTTATGTAGCAGAATGACCGCGTCTGCTTTCCATCGCCATAAACCGTTATGGGCTGATTAGTCAAAGCCTGCAAGATAAAACGTGACATCGCTCTCCCATAAAGCCCATCTTCCCGCAGGCGTGGACCATAAGAATTGAATATTCTTGGAACTCTGACATCCAACCCATATTGCCTTCCATAAGCCATAAGCAAAGCTTCGGCAAAACGTTTTCCTTCATCGTAACACGATCTAGGCCCAACAGGGTTAACTTTTCCCCAATAACTCTCAGGTGTAGGAATAACCTCCGTGTCACCATAAACCTCCGAAGTCGAAGCAAACAACAACGTAGCATCATTTTTCCTAGCTAACTCCGCCATACCAAAGCTACCTAAAGCACTAGTATGCAAGGTCTCAATTGGATGTGCTTGATACTCGTCAGGAGACGCATGTCCAGCCATATGAAGAATAAAATCAAACTTTTCCTCATTTTTGAACGCGCAAACATCAGACTTTACAAACTTGAACAATGCGTTTTTGGTTAAGTGGTCAATGTTTTTTATTCTTCCAGTGGACAAGTCATCCACAGCTGTCACATCAGCGCCAAAACCTACCAGCACATCGCAAAGCCAACTGCCAATAAACCCAGCGCCACCAGTTACGAGCGCTTTCTTTTCTGCAAAGGCGTCTCCTTCAACGGCGCTCTTTATTTTTTCAAGGTCTTCGCTGATTATTTTGTCCATCATATGCTTGGTCTCTTACAAAACTGTTGATATGACAATTCTAAGGCTTCCCAATACCTTTCAGGACTGCCGATATCCAAGTGTGAATAGCTCTTGTCCAGCTTTACAGCGTACACCTTCAAGCCCCAGTCAATAAGCTTCTGGATTGCATCGGTAAGCTGGATTTCCCCATTCTTTCCAGGCTCTGTCGTCTCTAAGGCTTTAAAAATAATGGGTTGAAAAACATACATTGCCATAATTGCCCAGTTCGTCTTGGGCTTTTCAGGCTTCTCAACCACCGACTTTACTTTTATTATTCCCGGTTCTATCTCGTTCCCTTCAACGATTCCATACTGCTTGGGACTCTCAATCTCCAGCACAAGAAATGCAGCATCCGCATTAAACCGCTCAAAAGCCTCAAGCAGCTTCTTTATGTAATCCATATCTTTCGATAATATGCAGCTATCCCCTGCATGCACCAAGCAACTTGCGTTCTGCACGAAGGGTTGAGCCATCAAAACCGCGTTACCAAACCCTTTAGGCTCAGGCTGATTAACCCACATAGTTGTCGAAGAATCAAGCTTCCCATAAAAACTCTCAAGATCAGACGCTTGCCCATTTTTTCCCAAGCCTTCAAGTGTTCTAATACAATGCGCGTCAGGAGTAAAATGGTCCTCTATACCACGTTTACCTCTGCCCACAATATAACAAAACTCGCGAAGCCCAGCATCATAGAGTTGCTCAAAAACCATCTGCACCACAGGCTTTACTACCATGTCACCATTAGCTGTTTTAGAGAAAATTGGAAGCATCTCTTTAGGCTGCTCCTTAGTAGCTGGAAATAAACGTGTCCCCAAACCTGCAGCAGGAATTATAACCTTCCGGATCATCAAACGTTCCCTTACCCTCCGTTCTTATGTCAACTAATATATATTTAATATGGTAACTTAATCCAAATTAACATTCAGGATTTGAAGTTTACTTTGAAAAAACAACCAAAAATCTCGGTTATAGGTGCTGGCTACGTAGGTTTATACGCTGCGGTTGGCTTCGCAAGCCAAGGCTATAGCGTCCTCACCTCCGACGTAGACGCCGAGAAAGCAAAAAAAATCAACCAAGGTATCCCCCCATTCCATGAACCTGGCCTCCGAGAAAAGCTTAAGGACTGCATTCAAAGAGGCACGCTGAAATGCTTAGTTAACCTAACAGAAAAAGCGTTTTCCGCCATAATTAATATATGTATATGCTCAATGAAGATTGAAAACGAATCATTATACTAAATTGAGGAATCAAACTCATGGAAAAACCCAACATATCTGTTTTAGGCATAGGCTACGTAGGCTTGTGCACCGCCGTTGGATTTGCCAGCAAAGGCTACAACGTCATCGCTTCGACTCATGACGCCGAAAAAGCAGCCAAAATCAACAAAGGAATCCCACCATTTCACGAACCCAACCTTCAAAATCTGCTTGAAAAAACCGTCCAAAACGGCTATCTAAAATGTTTAATTGGTCAAACAGAAAAAGCCGTCCTCGAAACAGACCTAACCTTTAACGCCGTGGGAACCCCCAGCAGACCAGACGGCAGCATAGATCTACAATTCATAGAAACATCATCGCGCGACATGGGAAAGGCGCTCCACAAAAAAAGTTCGTACCACGTGATAGTAATAAAAAGCACCGTTGTCCCCGGAACAACACAGGATCTGGTCAAACCGATCCTTGAAAAAGAATCAAAAAAGATATGTGGTCCAGACTTTGGTTTATGCATGAGCCCAGAATTCCTACGCCAAGGCTCTGCCTTCGAAGACACAATGCACACGGACCGCATAGTCATAGGCGAATACGACAAGAAATCTGGTGACACCTTAGAAGACCTTTACAAAGACTTCTACGCCAACAATACGCCTCCAACAATCAGAACCACACTCTCAACAGCCGAACTAATCAAGTACGCCAGCAACTCCTTACTCGCCACAAAAATCAGCTTCATCAACACCATCGCCAACATATGCGAAAAAATCCCTGGCGCAGACGTAAAAACCGTAGCCACCGCCATGGGACTAGACAAAAGAATCGGCCCACTATTCCTAAACGCTGGACTAGGCTACGGCGGTTCATGTTTTCCCAAAGACGTAAAAGCCCTCATGGCACACTCAAAAAGCCTCGGTTACCCACTAAAACTACTAGACGCAGTCGAAGACGTAAACAAAACTCAACCCCTAAAAGCAATCCAATTCTGCAAAGAACAACTCGGCAACCTAGAAGGCAAACGCATAGCAATTCTAGGCTTAGCATTCAAAGCAGACACAGACGACATGAGAGAAGCACGCGTCATACCCATAATAAACCAACTAACAAAAGAAGGCGCTATAGTAACCGCCTACGACCCAGTCGCCACGCCCATCGCAAAAACCATCTTCAAAAACAAAATTCAATACGCATCCTCAGCAATCAACTGCCTCAAAAACGCAGACTGTGCCATACTCGTCACTGAATGGGACGAATTCAAAAAACTCACCCCTGAAGACTTCACAAAAAACATGAAACAGCCCATACTTATCGACGGCAGAAGAATCTACAACCCCGAAACATACAGCGAAAAACTCAAATTCACCGCCATAGGCCTAGGCAAATAACCCACTGCTAAACATTACAAGCAGGCTCTAATCGCGTGCACTAGTGCAATGAGAACTGTGTACACCAAGCAACAACAGGAACTATCGCTAATTCTACCATATTAAACCAAAAGTGATAAACAGCACTTCACCAACAACAGTTTAACTTACAAGCTAACAGCAATCGGGAAAGACACATGACCAAGGCTACAGAGATGGCAAGAGTTTCAGCCAGAGGCGGCTTTAACCTTCTATGGGGCTTAGTTTTATCCACAGTCATCTCAGCTGTAGGCACCATAGCTATCACTTACATTCTGGGTGCAGAAAAGTACGGTTTATACTCAATTGCCCTCATTGCACCAACCCTAATCTCCACATTCCGAGACTGGGGAGTCAACTCAGCCATGATAAAATACTCTGCGCAATACAACGCCGAAAACAACGCTAAAATAAGAAGCATCTTTATCTCAGGCTTGGTGTTCGAGATCATCTTAGGTTTATCACTTTCCCTCCTCTCATTTGGCCTTTCCCCCCTCTTAGCCCTAAGCTTGCACCGCCCCACAATAGTCCCCTTAATCCAAATCGCTTCTCTCTTCATCCTATCTGGCGCACTAGTGAACACAGCAACTGCCGCATTCACAGGCATGGAAACAATGCACCTCTACAGTTTCATGCTAATAATCCAATCAACAGCCAAAACTGCTCTGATAGTTGCACTAGTACTCTTAGGCTTTGGCACTCTTGGAGCAGTAACAGGTTTCACAACAGCCTCCCTATTCGCGGGGTTAGCCGGCATACTCCTAATGTGGACCATGTACAAGTCCCTGCCTAAATCAACTAACAGCAAAATAGAAATATTTGCAACAATTAAAACCATGTTAAAATACGGTTTACCAGTTTCAATAGGCACCATCATTTCAGGATTCCTAACCGTATTCTACAGCTATATACTAGCATTCTATGTAACTAACAACGTTACCATCGGGAACTACAACTTAGCCATAAATTTCTCTGTTCTAATCACTTTCTTCGCTACTCCCGTAACAACCATGCTGTTTCCCGCATTCTCCAAACTGGACTATAAAAAAGACAATGAGACTCTAAAAAACGTCTTCCAATATTCAGTAAAGTACGCCTCGCTCATTGTCTTGCCAGTTACAGCCATAGTGATTGCCCTCGCACAACCAGGCATTGGCACTATATACCAAAGCAGATATGCTGAAGCGCCATTATTTTTGGCATTGTTTTCAATATCTTATTTTTATACTGCTTTCGGAAATTTGAGTATAGGCAACTTGCTAAACGGACAAGGGTTCACAAAATTCAACATGAAATTGTCTCTTCTTACAGTCGCGATTGGTTTTCCCACGGGTTTCCTGTTAATTTCTCACTTCGGTGTCATAGGATTAATTGTCGCTTCATTAACAGTTGGTCTTCCAAGCTTACTCATAAGTTTACGATTTATCAAAAAGCACTTCGGAGTTTCAGTAGATTGGGTATCTTCCGCCAAAATTCTATTTTCTTCAGCAATAACCGCAATCTTAACATACATTCTCATCTCTCAACTGGCTAACAAACACCTTGTAGTAGACAGCCTGAATGTGGCTTTTTCCAATCCGATACGACTAGTAATAGGCGTAATTGCGTTTGTAGTTATTTTCATTGCTGCAACGCTGGGTACTCGAACCATTAACAGAGTTGACCTGATTAATCTTCGGGAAATTATTAATGTGCTCGGGCCTCTTCGTAAACCTTTGCGTTTTCTACTAAATATCATCGAGAAATTAATGACAATTCTTCATACAAAGTAAATTAGGTGAAAAGCAGTGGCAACAGCTCCAATATTAAAGAATATTTATTGTATCAGTCGGTCTTCAGTTAAGTTTCCATTTATTTCCATAGCAAACTTGCCCTCTGCTATTCTGGCTAGTGATCTGTACTTACCGCAGTAACTTCCGCCGACGTGTGTGCATGTGTAGCTCGAGTTTGAGTAAAGGCTGCATGAACGGGTGAACTTGCATTTTATTCTCCGTTTGCGAAAAGACGACAATACATTACGTTTAAGTATTGTTCTCGTTTAATATTCACCTAAAATAAGCGATTTCTAATATGCTATTTCTTTTCAATCGCTAATAGGACTATGTGATTGTACAACTACAACCACAACTGAAATTCAACGTAAACTTATTTAAGTGATAAAATCAATGCTAGTTAAAGTAAGCATTCAACATATTAGTGATTAGCATGAAAGCACTTGTTCTCAGCGGTGGAAAAGGAACCAGACTTAGGCCTTTAACTTTTACCTGCGCTAAACAGCTTATTCCAGTAGCTAACAAGCCCATATTAGGATATGTTCTTGACCAGGTGGCGGCAACCAAAATAAAAAAGGTGGGCATTATTACTGCGCCCGAGACTGGACAGTTTGTTAAAGACTATGTTAACGATGGTTCAAACTGGAACCTTAAAGTTAACTATATTCCTCAGGAGCCGCTTGGTTTAGCCCATGCGGTGAAGACCGCTAGGCGATTTTTGGGGCAGGATTCTTTCGTCATGTGTTTAGGGGATAACGTTACAGGTCAAAGCTTGAACTCATTTATTAAAAAATTTAAGAGTGAACATCTTGATGGGCTTATTATTCTAAAAGAGGTTGAGAACCCATCGAGTTTTGGTATCGCTCAGCTTGATGATAAGGGCAATATTATCAAGTTGGTGGAGAAGCCTAAAACGCCCATGGGTAACCTTGCTATTATTGGCACTTACCTCTTTTCCAACAAGGTTCATCAAGCTATAGAAAGAATAAAGCCATCTTGGCGTGGAGAGTTGGAAATTACTGATGCAATCCAAGAAATGATTAACATGGGTTTTTCGGTTAAAGCAGAAATCTTGAATTCTTGGTGGCTTGACACAGGCAAAAAAGATGATATTTTGTCGGCTAATGCGAGAATATTGGATGAATATACAGAGCGTGACATCAAAGGAACAGTAACAAACAGCGTTGTAGATGGCAGGGTTAAGCTCGAACTGGGAGCAAAAATAGTAAATAGTATAGTCAGGGGACCATGCGTAATTGGAAAGAACGTTTTGATTGAAGACTCCTTCATTGGACCGTACACAAGCGTTGGTAGCGGCTCAGAAATTATTAATTCTAACCTTGAATATTGTGTTATACAAGAAAACGTGGTCGTTAAAGATGTGGAGCGGTTAGAGGATAGTTTAATCGGCAAAAATGCGAAGGTTGCAAGAAACCAAAGGAACAGAACTATCAAGTTGCACGTGGGCGATTACTCGGAAGTGGAAGTCTAGCCCCGAGAGTATGACAACTATTATAAATATTTTTAAAACATATGTTTAGCAAGCAAGCGAGGGATATTAACGTTAAAAGGGATAAAAATTAAACCAATATGTCGGTTACCCGACGAGAGAGGCTTCTTTACCGAAGTTATGCGTAAGGACTGGAAAGACTTATTTGCAGAAGACACAATTGCACAAGCAAACCTTTCATTAACTTATCCTAACATTATTCGTGCGTGGCATAGGCACCTTAAAGGACAAACGGACTATTTTTTGGCGCTAAAAGGGTTAATAAAAATTTGCGCCTTTGACGAGAAAACAGGAGAAATAAACGAGATCGTCTCCAGTGCTTTAGATCTGCAAGTGGTGCGTATTCCTGGTTATTATTGGCATGGCTTTAAAGCACTCGGTAATGAACCGGCTATGCTGTTGTACTTCACTACTAACCTATATGACCCTGCTAATCCCGATGAAGAACGCAGACCATGGAATGACACGACAATAGTTCCCAAAATCGTCAACGGCAAGAAGGACGATGCACGTGTCGGTAAACCTTGGGACTGGAATTATCCGCCTCATAAGTGATGAATCATGAAATTGTTAATTACTGGCGGTTTAGGCTTTATCGGAAGCAACTTTTGCAGGTACATACTTGCGCGGTATCCTGATTATGAGTTGATAAATGTTGATAAGATAGGCATAGGAGCCAACCCAGCCAATCTTCTTGATATTGAAAATGACAAAAGGTACACTTTCATAAAGGGTGACATTTGCAATCCGCAGCTTATAAATAGGCTAATCCATCAAGTTGATGCTGTTGTAAACATTGCGGCTGAGACTCATGTGGACAGGAGCATTGCTGACCCCAACGTGTTTTTGCAGAATAATACAGTTGGCACATTTACAATTTTAGAAGCAATACGCAGACATAATCACAAGGCAAGGCTTTTGCAGGTGTCCACTGACGAGGTTTACGGTGAAGCACTTGAAGGCTCATTTACGGAGAATACTCCGCCTAAGCCATCTAATCCTTACTCTGCTTCTAAAGCTGCCGCAGACATGTTCGTGCTATCTTACTATAAGACTTATAATTTGAATGCGTCTATCACACGTTGTACGAATAATTTTGGTCCTTACCAACTTCCAGAAAAGCTGATTCCTAAAACCATTATCCGTGCGCTGAGGGATCTTCCGATACCGATTTACGGGTCTGGGCAAAACATTCGTGATTGGATTTACGTTCAAGATCACTCTGAAGCAATTGCCACAGTTCTTGAGAAGGGAAATGCTGGAGAAGTATACAACGTTTCAGCTGGGAACGAAATTCCCAACATTGAAATTGCAAAAAGAATTGTCGCTTTGCTGCATAAGCCCGAGAGTTTGATTACTTTTGTGGAAGATCGTCCTGGACATGACACACGGTATAGTTTGGATTCTTCTAAAACAAGGTCCACGTTGGGTTGGCAGCCAAAGTTCAGTTTTGATGCATCTTTGGAGTCGACTGTTCGCTGGTATCTTGAAAACGAGCATTGGTGGACGCCGTTTGCTACAGAAGTGATTCTTCATCCGACGCCTTGGAAGCTAGGTGGTCTTCACTGAAACTCTTAATTACTGGTGCCAGTGGTCTTTACGGCTCCAAACTAGCTGAGCTTGCTGTTGCAAGAAATTTTGAGGTTTATTCCTGTGACGTTCAAGAGTTGCCGGTTTGTGGTAACTTTGTTAAATTTGACGTTTCAAATAAAGAGCTGGTTAATGAAGCGTTTAAGCGTGTTAAGCCTGACGTTGTAGTTCACGCTGCTACCCTGACTGATGTGGATAAGTGCGAGTTGAATAAGGAGCTTGCTTGGAAAATAAATGTTGAAGGAACAAAAAATATTGTAGAAGCAGCTAAGAGCGCCGGCTCTTTTTTGATTTATATTTCGACAGATTATGTTTTCAACGGTGAAAAGGGTAACTATAAGGAGTCGGATAAGCCTGACCCGATTAATTACTACGGTTTAACCAAGCTTAAAGCTGAAGAATTGGTGAAAGCTCAAGCAGAATATTTTATTGCGCGGCCAAGCGTGATTTACGGTTCAACTCCTGCTGCTGGAAAAGTCAACTTTGCTCTCTGGCTAATTGATACGCTTGGTAAGGGTGAACATGTTAAGATTGTTACTGACCAGTGGAACACGCCGACGTTGAACACTAATTTGGCTGAAATGACAATGGAAGTTGTTGAACGAAGGTTAACTGGAACATTTCATCTTTGCGGTGCCACACGCATAAGCAGGTTCCAGTTTGCAGAATTAATCGCTGAAGCTTTTGGCTTGGATAAGAGCCTGATTGATCCTGCTTTGTCTTCACAGTTTAAGTGGCCTGCAAAACGACCTATGGATTCGTCGCTTGATACTTCAAAGGCTCAGCAGGTTCTGGGAAACAAGCCGCTAGAAATTGGTGAAGCGTTACAACGGTTGAAGTTGGAGCTTTCAAATAAAAGCCGTTAAGTTAGACACAAGTGTTTATGTGTAAGTCTCATAATCCTTTGGTTATTTGGGAAGGCTAAATGAAACCGACCAGTGTTAAGCAAATAGCAAGGCAGCGAATTCAAATATTGTTTGAGCAGGCAAAGCAGGTTTGCAAGACTAATCCGCAGTTAGCCATGCAGTACATTAAGTCCGCAAGGAAGATTGCTATGGCTGCAAAAATTCGTTTGCCAGTTGAGTTTAGGCGTGAAACGTGCAAAAACTGCAATGCGCTGCTTGTGCAGGGTTATAATTGTCGGGTTAGGATAAAGCAGAAAAGGGAGCCTCATATCGTAATAACATGTTTAAACTGCGGCAACCAAACTCGTATATTGTTAAGCAAGAGAAAGGAGCAAAAGGAACTTGAGCAAAATAACTACCAGAATGAAACGGCATGTTAGGCACGTATTGAAAGACGAGAATCCAACCATTTGGGTAGGCAAAGACGGCTTAACTCTTCAGTTGATAAGCGAAATTGAGAAGCAACTGCAGCAGAACAAGATGGTGAAGGTTAGAATTTTGCCTGCCGCTTTGCAGGGAGATAATACGGCTCAGGCGATAGCGGCTAAGGCTGCTGAGCAAACTGGTGCTGCTTTGGTTGAGGTTAGAGGCCATGTGTTTATTCTTTTTAGGAAGCGTAAAGCAGTAGAACCCGATAGCCAATAGGTTTTTAACCATTTTACTATATCATGTACAAAACCTTTTCTGGAGGCAACTATATGGTTATGTAAAGTAACCGTGTATTGCATTTTGAAAATAAAAAAAGAGTGTTGACTTAAACAGTGGATTCGCAAGTGGGTTAGCTTTAATGTGTGTGCGCACAGGTACCTACCGGGAGGGTAAATGTCAATACGTTTTGTAGATACACTTTGCAGATACACTGAAGAGCATACGTAGGCAGGTTCTTGGGCGCAAAGCTCCATCCAGAATCGTTAAGCCGTTTTTTAGATGCCTTGCAGCTCTCTTGCGGATTTACTGTTAAAGGGTCCCTTGCTTATATTGGAAGTTTTGTTGCATGTTTAATGTTTATCCGGTCATCACAGCTACCGCTAAAAAGATGACCATCAACGTTGAGGGAAATTCTGTTCTGGCTCCCAGAACAACGACGTCACCCCACATTCCTAGGCTTACATGACCATCAACTTGGCAAATGTAGTAGAACGAACCAGATTTACTAACGGTGAAGGTTCCAAGTCCTACTTTGACTTTTCACAACGGTGAAGGAATTTGACTTGAAAAGTATTTTTGGATTTTAATTATAACCGTAACTCTGCAGTTTTACCCCATAGGCGGACCAAGATCTGACTGTTTTTGCTTTCTTTTCGCATTTGCGCCCTATTTCAAAGTTTTTAACCTATGGCGTAACCTATGACACAACAATATTTAAGGTTTTAAGCTAAAAGAGAAAAATGGCGATGAAAACAGCGTGATTAATCAAACCTATGGCACAAAAAGCAGAGTTTCGGTTATAAATGAAGAAAAAAGGAAGCCACTTGAGAGCACAAGTAAGCTTAAGTCACCACTATTGTCCTCTTAGTGTAAGAGGCTATAATCTTGCGTGGGCACTAATTCCTCTCAGAGAATATTTATATTAGGCTTCATTCCTTAACTGCAAGGAAAAACAAAGGATTAGAGCAATCTTGACTACTCCTCATGACGTTCCAGCTTCAAAATTCATCGACCGGTTAGCTAGGTATCTTAAGGAAAATGTTGATGAAGTTCAGCCTCTTCCATGGGCAACTTTTGCTAAAACCGGCAATCACGTAGAAAAGCAACCGCAGAACCCGAACTGGTGGTATACTCGAAGTGCATCTATACTTCGCAAAGTTTATGTTCATGGTCCAATGGGATTGGAGAAACTGCGCGCTGATTATGGTGGAAGAAAGAATAATGGCGTTAAAAAATCACATGTAGTTAAAGCAGGCGGAAACAACATCCGTAAGATTCTGCAGCAACTTGAGACTGCTGGTTTAATTCAAACCGCGAAGCCTCAGGGTAGAAGAATGACGCCTAAAGGTCGCAAGCTGCTTCAGGAAGTTGCTGGGGACTTACATAAGGAAATAGTTAAGACTATCCCAGAGCTCAAGAAGTATCAAGGCGAATAGAAGCAATGTCGGATGACGAGCTTGAGCAAATCCGCAAAAGAAAACTATCATCAATGCAGCATAGAATGAGTGATGAGCAAAGACAAGCTCAAGCAGAAACGCAAATGGAAGCTCAAAAGCAGGCGTTGCTGAGCAAGATATTGACGCCTGAAGCTCGGCAAAGGCTAAATAACCTCAAAATGGTTAAGCCTGAATTCATAGAGCAAATAGAGTTGCAGTTGATTGAAATGGCGCAGACTGGCAAGTTGCCGATTCCATTGTCAGATGCTCAGCTCAAGGGAATATTGATTCAGCTTCAATCACGGAAGCGAGAACCAACAATTAGAAGGATATGAAAATATGGCGCGAGTTAAACCTACAGCAAAAAAACTTAGGCTAGCTAAAGCTGGAAAAGAGGCAACGTCTGTTCCAACATGGGTAATTGCCCGAACTGACGGTAAAGTTAGAAATAACCCTAAGCAAAGACGAAACTGGCGAACCAGGAAGATAAAGGCGTAGGAGAAGATGACGCTAAATGGTTAAAGAAAACAAAGAAGAACAACAGAAGAGCGCTGAAAATGAAGAAGAAATGCCCGACCTTAGTGAAGATAAAACCGCTGAGAAAGAAGAACCTGTAGAAGAAGCGGCAAAAGAGGAAGCTCCAGCTGAAGAGCAGCCGGCAAAAGAAGAGGCAGAAGAGAAAGAGGAAGTTAAACCTAAGAAAAAGAAAGGGGAAGTAGAAATTGTTGAAGAACGAACCTACACGATTCCTCTGCAGAGAGCGCTGGTTAGGCCACCGAAAAAGCGTGCTCCACGTGCAATGCAGTTGATAAGGGCTTTCGTAACAAAGCACATGAAACTGGAAATGAAGGTTTCTGAAGAAGAGGAAGAAGAAGAGTTACCCCAGCTTATAATAAGCCAGGAAGTTAACGAGAAAATCTGGGATAGAGGTATAAAGAAACCTCCGCGAAAGATTCGTGTCCGTGCAGCTAAAGACAAAGACGGCAACGTAACCGTTTACTTAGCTGAAGCTCAATAATTATTTCTTTAATTTTTTATTTTGTTTTATTATAGTGCTCGGAAGAGACTATACCCAACAAGCCGAACCAACAACTGCTTCATCACTGCTACGTTGCTTGCAAAATTTTAGGGCAATGGTGGGTTAAGCGGATTTAGCCACGTGCTAACATTGACAAGGCGCAAAAACGGCCAGGAGACGCCTTATCTTATATTAGCAGCCAGACCCGCCCAACAACAGGGCTCTTAGTTAATTCCTTCTTCTTTCTCGTTAGCTGTTAGGATTCTAAAGAATATAAAATAATGTTGTCACAAATTGACACAACAATCGCTAAGTTATTAAAATGATTTTAGGCGTGATTGCCCTTTATGTTCTTTCATTCGGTGCAATCTGAGCTTTTCTGGGTCTGTCAGTACAGCGTTGCAAATTGGGCACCGGTAGGTTTCATATATCATATTGGCGCATCACTTAAGAAAGATTAGTTATTTTTATTGCTTATATTTATTATGCCGAAAAATTTAATGTTAGAATAAATTTGACCACTAAAGGCTTTTATTGACATTTAAGATATTGTAAATTAGGGGTTTTTCTTATGAATAGAGATGAAGCGGTCGCTATCTATAAGGAAATTATTAATGTGTGTGAAAACATGGGGTCAAACGCCTTTAACTTAATGTTGTCGGAAAAAAATGACGCGACAGCAAAAGGCTACCAAATACGCATAACAATGTCAACCGATACTGAAATCAAGCAACAGATAACAAATATCGCTAAAAAACATAACTTAGCAGTGAAAGAAGAGAAAGACGAAGTAATAATCTATAAGCCTAAAAAAGCATAGCATGATACCTTGAAACGGTTGCCGCATTCGGGGCAAGTGTAAACAGCTAAGCTGAAGTAAGAGTTTTCTATTTTCTTATCAGGCGTATCGAGCTTGTTTCCGCAGTTAGGACAGTTAACCATTGAAAGCCACTTTTGAAAATTAATAACCAATAGCACAACAAAAGGAGATAAAAGGTTATGTTGTCATAACCAAGTAGCCACAAATGCTCCGAATGCTCGCTTTCACTTCAACCAATCCCTTTACTGCACCAAAAGGTCGTTTCAACACTTGCCTTTTAAGCATTTTAGCCTTCATTTCCAGTTATGCTCAATTTATCCAAACAAGATACAAACCCAAGTGATTGCTCACGACAACTTGGTTCTCAAGGCTGATGCTGCTTATCTTAGGCGAGCACTAACAAACCTTATCGTTAACGCAATACAAGCCATGCCAAACGGAGGCAAACTAACAATTGAAACACAGCAAAAAGAAGATAATGCGATAATAAGCGTTAAAGATACTGGTGTAGGCATTCCAGAAGAGATTAAACCTAACTTGTTTACTCCATTGTTCACTACTAAAGCGAAAGGTCAAGGTTTAGGTTTAGCTGTAGTTAAACGGCTTATAGAAGCAATAAATGGCTCAATCACTTTTGAAAGCCAAGTTGGAAACGGCACCACATTCATAGTAAAAATACCCATAGGCAAGCAAGAAAGCAATTTTTAATTCTTAAAAGAGCACCACAATCTAAAAAAAGGAGTATGCGTGAAACTTCGCCATTAGAACGTTTCATCAGGAGAAATTAATTCTTGACCGTTTACTTATCCAGCATAGTTGGGAGCGCAAGCATCAGTGTGTACTCGCTGGCAACCGAAAACATAGTGATAATCCCGAGAATGGTTCCAAAGGAAAAAGCTCAAGAGTTCGCCGATTGGCTAAACACCAAGCTTGTCTATACATCCATCGGCGGCTCAGTCCTTGCAGGCGCATTAGCATGTGCAAATTCGAATGGTATACTGCTTCCAAACTATGTCCGAGACGAAGAATTAACACAAATCAAATCAGTTTTTGAGGGGAATATTACAATTATGGAAACAAAAAAGACAGCTTACGGCAACCTAGTCTTAACCAACGACAAGGGCGCAGTGGTTGATCCACGCTTTAAAGCGTCTGAAATAAAAAAAATCTCCGAAACCTTAGGCGTGGAGGCGGTGCCGACAGAAATCGCGGGGTTACCGTATGTCGGCTCCTTAGCTGTTGCAACAAACAAAGGCGTACTATCTCACCCGTTGCTAAAAGATGAGGAAAGAAAAATCTTAGAAAACGTTTTCAAAGTTCCCGTCGATGTTGGCACAGTTAACTGTGGGGTCCCCTATGTTGGAACTGGCTTACTTGCTAATTCGCACGCTGCTGTAGCTGGTTCTATGACAACTGGACCCGAGATGTTTATTATTGGGAATGCGCTGGATGTTGTGCGGGAAGATAAAAAATGAAGGCTTTCAAAGTAACCGGCGAAATCAATAAGCCAAAGCTGACAACTCCATTCGTAAGAGAATTGCTAGCCTACAAAAGCGAGCATGCAGTGGAGAAGGTTTACGCTGAAATAGGCAGCAGACATCGGGTAAAAAGATGTCACATTAAAATAACTAATGTTCAAGAAGTTTCTGCAGAGGAAATTGAGAACCCAATCTTAAAGAAAATTGTAAGTGGAGAATAAACACTTGGCGCAAAGAAATAAAGCAGAGGAAGAACTTCGCAAACTCAGCGTGGAAATGCAATATCTAGAGCAAACAGCAGAAACCTTGCAGCAACGCATCAGCATGGTGAACGCCGCTTTAACAGACTTAACTTATGCTAACATGACCTTGGATGGGATTGAAAAAGAAAAAGAAAACTCTGAACTTTTGGTTCCAATCGGCGGAAGCGCTTACGTGAAAGTTAAACTTGCAGACTCAAACAAGATAATTGTCGGAATGGGCGCAGGCGTATCCATAGAAAAAACTCTGCTGGAAGCAAAAACAACCCTGAAAGAACGGTTGGATGAACTGGAAAAAACCATGAACGCCGCTCAGCAACAGTTTACCCAAGTGGCTGACCGAATAAACAGTGGCAGAAGCAGGCTTGAAACTTTGCTTGCCGCAAGAGAAGGGAAACCTTGAAGCGATGTTTGAGAAGCTCAAGTCCGGTTTCAAAGGCTTAGTAAACAAAGTTACAACAACAGAACTTAAAGCTGAAAACCTAAACCCTATTTTGTCAGAATTCAAAATGAGCCTAGTCGAAAACGATGTGGCTTTTCCAGTAGCAGAAAAAATAAGCAACGACCTTGAAAAGCGCCTAGTAGGTGTCCAAGTTAAACGGCTCGATGACCGCAAAAAAGTCGTTGAGGAAAACCTCCGACAGGTTCTTTTAGAAGTTATGCTTACTAACAAAAAAATTGATCTACTCAAGATGGCGGATGAAAAACGCAAGAAGAAAGAGCCATTTATCTTGATGTTTGTAGGCATTAACGGCACAGGAAAAACCACTACAATCGCTAAGGTTGCGCAGTTTTTTCGGGATAAAGGCTACTCTGTAGTGCTTGCTGGCGCTGACACTTACCGTGCTGGCTCAATTGAGCAGTTGGAGGAGCATGGAAAACGTTTAGGCATTCGTGTCATTAAAAGCAATTACGGTGGTGACCCTGCAGCAGTAGCTTTTGACGCTGTTAGTCACGCTAAATCCCATGGAATTAACATTGTTTTAATCGACACTGCTGGTAGGATGCAGACTAATCAGAACTTGATGAATGAGCTTGTTAAAGTGAAGCGTGTTGTCGGTCCTGACTTAACTGTTTTAACCGTTGATTCACTGATCGGCAACGACGCGGTTATGCAAGCGGAAGAATTCAACAAAGCCGTTGGCATTGACGCCACAATTTTGACGAAGGTGGATGCTGACGTGAAGGGAGGTTCCGCTTTAAGCGTAACATACGTGACTCAGAAGCCGATTTTGTTCATCGGCGTTGGGCAAACGTATAAGGATTTGGAACTGTTTAATCCTGAAAAATTCGTCAACATGATACTGCGATAAGTTACGGCTCTTCTACATCGATTAGTTCAAACCGTATTTTACTGGGGTAAATCCAGTACGCTTTAATGAAGTCTTCAATGCTTTGGTCAACGTCTAATGCTTCAAAAAAATTAATAAAGTCCTCGTCTACGCCTTCCAAATTTTTTGATGTGTAGACTCTAAAGTTAGCTAAATATTCCTTACCAACACTTAGCTCCTGCATAGAAATCATGTCTGGCACCTCAACCGCAAAAGGTAAGTTCGTTACAACGTCTAAAACAGCAACCTTGCGTGCGCTATCATTTTTAGCTTTAACAACAACCAAGCGTTTATCAAAAACCCTAAAATTCCAATCACTTTCAATATCTAAAGAAGCCGACATAAACTCTTCACAATAAAACTAGACGTTTCCACCTTAAAAAACTTAAAGAAACCGTGTATTGCAGCCAAGTAACCCAAGATGTGGTGGAAACGAGGTTAAAGAAACGTTAATTTGTTTAAGAATTCGAAGGGTGAATAATACTTTTAGAAGCTCTCGATGGAGCCGGCTTCATGAAAATTTTCTTTATAAAATATAGTTTAACTTTTAGTTTCTATAGATTATTTGTGAAACTCTTAAGAACATTAAAAGAACTATATTTTGCCGAGAAATACGCAGAGCCAACAAGAAATCAAGAAATGCTTCGGCGAATCAACGTTTAACAAGCCAAATATAAACCCCTATAACCCCAATTGGATTCCCAAATCTCTTTCCATCACTTGTTGAGCGTTCGATTCGCTGAGCAATTAGTTAAAATGATTTGTATCCCCAGCCACCGATAGTGTGAAATAGCCGTGTTATAGGCAAGACGTAACCTAAAGTGAGCGATAGTCGTTTTGTTGGATTAAAACTTACTTTTTCTCTCTTCTCCCAATTCTAATCTATTCTTCTGTACTCTTCTCATACTCTCTTGGAGGCAGACACTGCAGACTGCACAAATAGTTATCTGCTTAAAGCTCTTTGTGTATGGCGGGAATTTGAACAAACGCACAGCTAATCGCGGTTTTGTGTCCATTTTTTGGAAAATTAGCTCTTAAACCGATGATTTCTTGAACAAACAGATAGTCTTTTAAACAGCTTGTGGCAAATATCTATTTAGGAAGAAATGGCTGAAAGAAAGTTAAACCCGAGGAATCTTGGATGATAGTTCAAGAACCAATACCTCATTGGAACAACTTTACTGTTCCAGAGTTAAAGGAGATTCTGGAACATTGTAGAGCATTAGAGAGACTCGGGATTGCCCAAGATGAAGAAATGATGATCTCCATTGAAAGAGACATTACAATACGAGAGAAGAAAATAAGCGCGCTCTACGCACCCTTTGAACCGAAACACACAAAAATAAAACAACAAACAGAAAAACAAAACCATATCAAGATAAACAAAAGACAACAACCACAAGACTACTTATTGGAACAAAACGTCTAACAGTTGGAAAGACTATGCTGTAATTCCTATTCTCGGCATCCAGTCGTTCTTTTCGTCCCTTCTGTAGCTTGCAAGCATGTAGCATCCTTCACCGATTAGTGTTTCAATGCTTGAACGGTCACTATTGGAATAACAGGAAAATTTGCCGAAGCCCACATGTGGCGGAGAAGCCTATCGTTCTTTGGTGAACGTATGTTAAAAGCAAACTACGGGTCTATAGTCGCGTACTATACAGGAATAGTACCCTGCTACGGAACAGTGTACTTTTAAATCGGTCGCTTAAAATTAGCCTGTAAAAACCAAGAAGTAAGTTTGCTTTTGAGTTAGCTTAAGGTTTTGTTTGATCTTTTTTCCATTTTGAGGCGTCACGCAGGTTCTGGATTGGCGAGTCGTCAGCATAACCTAAGGATGCTTGAGTTTTTTGTTTATACTTTTTTTCTTGTTCGCTGGCTTTGCTTTCTTTAGCGCTAAGTTCCACGCTTCCCTCAAGCTTCCGTATTGTTCTGCCTAATCTGCGTTGACCTTTCGTAACCATAACTTTTGCTCCTTTCACAATTGATATTAAGATGAAGGTTAAAAATATTTTTCATAATATCAGGCTAAAAAAGCGTCCGTTTAGCATCAGTCTTGGATGTAGCAGGCAAAGCCTTCGGTGCATGCACAACCGACATATCCCGCTTTTTGCTAATGGAACGGCTAAGCAAATAGCCTACCCCCTCCCCCTACCTCAATTTAGCTAAGAAGACTTCATCAAAATATTGACTATCCTCTGGCTTTAGCTATGCCTGAGACGAAAAAGACGACGGCTGAAACAACCAGCATATCACCCGCAAATCCTTTTTTTTCAAACAGTCTCAGGAAGAGAGCATTATCTGAACAAGAGATAAGGTCTTACCGTGTCCAAACATTATGCCAAAGCCAAAAACAGCATTAATAAATAGTTGATTTGTCTTGCGCGGTAGGATGCTTTTTCAATTGTTTCTGGCCATAATCAAAAATATGGGGAATCTGTAGGAACAGTGGGTTTATGATAATGAAATCCAAGTTTGGCTGGGTAAAGGTGAACGGGGCATGTATGAAAAGGACATTTCCTTCACGCCGATAAAATGGTGCGTGAGATAGAATATCGCCTTGATTTTGTAACATGCCTGGATGAAGAAATCTTTAGCAGCATGAGAATATACTGGGGATGCCCTGGATTCCTAAATACTTGTGTTCAGGTGGGATTCAGTCGCAGCATGACTGTTTCGCTTCCGCTTCACGCGCGGTTTGGCGATTTAGACGCTTTGGTTGATTTCGCTGCTGTCCCAGTAGTAGATTTTCGAGTATTTTTCTGTAAAATTGAACTCAGTGCCGTTGTAGATTATGTCTAATCGCAACCCGTAAGTTTTTAAAAGCTGATTTACGTCGTTCCAGATTATTGGGGACAAACTGTCTGAGTTCCAAAGTCCCCAGATCATGTCAGTAGGGCTTCTCATGCCCCAACCGTAATCTTCTGGGAGAACAAGGGCCACTTGTCCATTTTCTGTTCCAAACGTACTCTTTTGTTCGGAGTGTATCTGACTCCAGAAGTTTTCCATAGCGTTGAATTGATCCTGCGACAGGATTCCGTATGGGTTCGTGTTGGGGTAAGTTGGGTAGTTGAAGACAACTATGTATTTGGCTCCTGCCCAGTAAGCGGTGAGCATGTCTTGAAGCATCTCGGTTCCATTTTCCAGGTACGGAGGGCTCGTAGAACTCCATGTGATTATGGCGCCCCATTGTTTGTTTTGTACATTTGCTGCTCCTCTGCATAGAGCTATCTGCTGAATCTTGGTGGTCTCGTTGGTTCCGCCCAACTCCGCGAACACAGTATTATATCCTGCTAGATAATCAAACCAGTAGAGAGCATAATCCGATGTGAACGCAGGTATACCCAATGTTTTCAATTCCTGCATGCTTAGAACGGAACCGAGGCTCTCGACGTACGCGTTTGCAGCCTCATCATAATTTGTTACGTTTGCAAAAACCGCCGAGTCATTGTTCCATGATCCAGTATCGATTTGCTTTCCACCAGGTTCATCGAAGAAGTAAATTCCCAAGAGTTTGCTTCCCCACCTTCCTTTTGCATCATCAACCCATGTGATTTGCCATGGATATATTACGTGAGAAATGTAATCGAAATACACGATGATGTTCAAGCCTTGGCTTACGGCGTAGTCGCAGACTTCGGTTAGGGAGGTTCCGTTGACGGTTTCGTTTAGAGTGTCTAAGGTCCATGAATCTACTATGAACAGGTTGGTGTATCCCTTCACTTTGTCTATAAGGAGTTTTGCCTGGCTGGTAGTGTTGCCTCCGAAGGTGACCCCGAAATAAACCCTATTATTCTGAGCCCTGCCTTCGCTTTGGTGTTCAACATAGGCTACTGGCAGAAGAATTGAGGAAATTAGCAAGGCAACAATCAGAACTACCCACAACGTCTTCATTGAGTCTCATACTTCGTAGATCACCCAGAAATATAGACTTTTTGAAAACGAGTCGATTCATTGCTCGCCTGAACGCAAGGAGTGCAAGACGTAATTTAGCATGGAATCTCTGACAATTTAGTTTATTGGTTGTGGAAAAGATGAAGTCTATACCCCTCGTCCTCTGCCTTTAAGGCAAAATCGGTTAAGCTGTAACTACCCATGCTATGACTTCGCTTTATTTGCCTCACGAATCCCACGCTAAATTTCCGTTCTCAAGAATTGACGCTTTTCATTCGTTTACGTCTATAGCCTTTTTCTGTTCAAAATACCTACTCTATAGCGCATGTCTTTTCCGAATTGGCCAAAAATATTTTAATTCATGGTTGATGGGTGGGTCAGTTTTGAGGGCATTCAAAGTATAGATTAGGATTGGTTGTGAATGCCAAGAAGCGAATTGTTACGTTTAGACATCAACGTTTCTAAATTTATTATCGTTTTCTAAATTTTCATTATAACATTTTTCACATAAACCTTCGTTAAGAAAATATTCTTCTTCTGAAATCTCTACACCACAATTATTACATTTTCCCACTTTATTCACCCCCAAATCTTAATTTCATCTGCCAATAGTAATAAACCAAAAATCCTTATGAATTTATCTGCATAATTCGCTGTATTCAACAAATCCTTTTAATTGGACTCGAATCACCGAGACGTAAAAGCGTTCCCCGCAGACCTGCTGAGTATAACGTTAGAAGTTGTACATGACACGATTAAGCATTAAAAGTGCGGTTAATGTGATAATTTACCCAACATTCATTTAGCTGTCTTTAGCGCCTTCCAAGGAGTGACGTAGAAATCGAGACTTTTCCCCGATAACTTAGCTTCCGCAGTCAACTTTGTCTAAGGCTATGGTTGCTTATGCAGGGTTGCGCTGAGCTTCTTTCTACCTCAGATATTCAACTTTACGCTTGTGATACCGCTTGCATTCTTTGACGATTTTTACCCCGTATGGCGGGTACATCATCCCCATCCCTGAAAGCAATATGAGTTGCGCTGCCTGATCTTGCCTTGTTTCACTGTATTCTGGGCATTCTACACATTGATCGGGGAACTCATTGAAGCACACATGTTGTACTTCCAACACTCTTCCCCAACTATTAACTAGGACCGTTTAACTATTTAAAACAAGCTCAGAGCAATCTAAGCTGAATGGCTATGCGTGCTTCTTTGATCCTTCAGATCCAATACATAATCAATCATTGGTATTACCGTTGGCAGCTCAGTGTAAGAAATCTGCTGGTTACGCGCGCTGTTTTGCGATGTAGCACGATATTCTCTCGCTGGTTGCTTCCGATGATCTGAAAAGCGCGCAGGGTCGATTTTTATAGTGTTAAAGGCTTCACGGGGGGTATTCTAATTCGACTGCAACCTCGTTTCTTCGCAAGAATTTGTTTTTATTTATTTTTGTCTTCGTTTTCTTGTTGGTTTCTTTGTTCGCAGCTGTCGAACATTTTTCCTCTATTTGTTCTGTTTAGGTAGCTGATTAAGATAAACTGCAGTATGCCTCCAGAGCCGCTGGCCACTAACCATGCCTAAGCCCCAAAAGTGGTGAAAGCAGAAATGAAGATGGCGGTTCCGATGAGGAAAACGATGAAGCCTACAATATTGAATTTAATGAAGCGTAAAAGCCATTTCTTTGCTGTTTCTCGAAAACTCTTCTCAGCTGGCTTACCAATGTTTATCACACTCAAAAACTTGCTCCATGCACTCAGAACCATAGCCATATTTAAGCAATCAACAATGTTCGTTTTTTCACATAAAAAATTATAAACGAGCAGAAAAGCTGGTTAAGAATACATTTGCGAAATGCATAAAATCAAGCTCTTCAGAAAACGCAAGTAAGTATGGCAGATTTTACTGCACATCTAAAATTGTTCTGATAGAAAACAGAAAATTATATATATTGTTCTGCATGAGAACAATTATGGACGTTTCAGAAATTTTCGAGGAATGGAACACCTACGCTCTTAGAAGAGTTCTTGTTCAGCGTGAGGTGGATCTAGAGGCTATTGTACGTAATTCACGTTCGAAGATAGTTGCTATCACGGGCATAAGACGCTGCGGCAAATCAAGCGTTTTGATGATGCTCGCTCAGAAGCTGGCAAATGAAGGGAAAAGAGTCTGCTATGTCAATGTTGAGGACAGCCGACTTGGCACAGAAAAAGACCTTCTGGACAAGATTCTCAAGTGGTTTGGCGACGATGGCTTTATGTTGCTTGATGAAATAACCAGTGCGGACGACTGGAGTGGCTGGCTAGCGAGAACACATGAACTTCTAAAGGGAAGGCTACACCTTGTGGTGGGTTCCTCGCGGAGGAGTTTGGTTGTTCCCGACAAGCCGTTGCGAGGTCGCATACTTTCGGTTGAGCTTTTTCCGCTCTCTTTCAAAGAGTTTCTGGCTTTCAAGAATATAGGCGTTGAGAGGACTACGGCTGGAAGAGGAAAATTGGAGCGTGCACTTTCCGAATACCTCAAGTTCGGAGGTTTTCCAGAGGTCGTCCTTGCGGAAGATGATATGGATAAAATAAGGATTCTTGACTCGTACTTCAAAGATATTGTGGGTCTTGACGTCGCAGAGGTTTCACATGAAGATCCCACCACAGTTGCAACTTTCGGACGATGCGTAATTCAAAGTACATACTTCTCCGCCTCGAAGTGTCTTAACTTCTTCAAAAGCTTAGGGTACAAAATCGGCAAGGAGAAGCTGCTGCAGCTTGAAAAATATGCTGAAGCGGGTTACCTCTTCTTTTTTGTCCCGGTGTTCTCTCACAGTGTAAAGGTCCGCTCGGTGTACCCGCGCAAAGCATACTGTGGGGACGTTGGATTTTCATACGCCGCTACAGGAAAGACTGATTGGGGAAAGCTGTATGAAAACGCCGTGTTCCTCGAGCTCAAGAGAAGATTGAAAGATCGGGAAATTTGTTACTGGAGAAACAAGATTGGTGAGGAAGTTGACTTTGTAGTAAAGCGCGGAAGCGAGGTGGACGAAGCATGCCAGGTGGTCTATGATTTGCGTAGCGCTGAGACCGAGAGCAGAGAAGTTGCAGGGTTGATGTCATGCATACAAGAACTCAAGCCAAGCACTTCACTAATACTGACCAAAGACGTCTCAGAAACCCGGAAAATCGGCGCTTTTGAGATCAGGTTCAAACCTCTTATCGATTGGCTTATTGAAGAATAACCTCTTAATTATCGATAAAACTTGACGGGGGATTACGGTTTGTCTACACGTTCGGTGATGCGAATTTGTTCAGAAAACGCAAGTGAGTCTGCGGATTTGTCCAGAGTATATGGATGTATGCCAAAGAGCTGGGGATGGGAATTGAACCCATATATAACAGCTCTGCAGGCTGTCGCCTGAACCATTCGGCCACCCCAGCATGTTGAATCTAGGTTGAGACCCACATAAAAATATTGTTGGCACTGTTTGTTTTTTCTTCTTTAGTGCTTTTTTTCTACATTAAAAAACAGCTTTTTCTATGTTGAAAAGCACCGTTCTGCATGCAAAGTGCGCAGTCTTCGCTCTATGCACATCCATGTTGAATCATATTTGGAGCCTATTAGGATCATCTAGTAGACCGGGAGGGTAGGTTGTGCACACACAAATACCCTAAGGCTAACACGCCTGCAAACTTTCTGGGCTGCCTTTTGACCGCCAGTTTTGTTGTGATGCAACTCCGATAATCTAAAAAGCGTTAATCGAAAATGGTTGATTTGGCATCCTCTGGACAGAAAAGAAGAAAAACAAATATTGCAAGAGACGTTATTACATTAACTAGGAACGTTAAGAATGGACACTCTTGAAGAGCTCAAATCTAAGCTAGAAGCAATTAAACCTGCACTTAAGGCATGTTACAAAGTGGAAACCATCGGCATATTCGGTTCCTATTCTCGAGGAGAACAAACAGAAAAAAGCGACTTGGATATTTTAGTCACATTTTCAGGTCCAATTGGAGTTTACGGATTCATCGAGGTTGAGGAGTTCATAAAGAAAAAGTTAGGCGTAAAAGTAGATCTGGTTCAGAAAGGCGCGCTCCTGCCCATGATAAAAGAGCAAATATTGAATGAGACCGTGCAGGTATGAAAAAGGACTTTCGAATCTACGTAAACCAGATTCTGGAGGCTATCTGCGAAATTGAGGAATTTACAAAAGACTTAACCTATGAGGACTTTTTGAAAAACAAAATGGCGATAAAAGCTGTGTCCATGAATTTGATTCTTATAGGGGAAAACGTAAAACAGGTACCTGTAGAAATTAAACAAAAACATCGGCAGATTCCATGGGCAAGAATGAAGTCGGCACGTAATTTCGTTGCACATGAATATCCCAAAATAGAATTCAAAGAAATGCGGGATACTGCAAAATTTGAATTACCACTCATCAGAGCAATGCTACAAAAGATATTGGCAGAAGAATGAATTAATATTTGAGCTGCAAAAAATAAACTATTCGCCCCGAAACTTAACCTAAAAAACACATTCATTCTTCCCCTTGCTCTTCTGAATACTAAACTCTCACATGTAGAAAGAGCACTGTTTAATGTTGAAAGTGCGGGCGTTGAGTTCTATGTTGATTCATGTTTGGCGTCTATTAGGATCATCTAGTAGACCGAGGGGGTAGGCTGTGAGAGAGAGCAAACCGCTGCTTGACCTACAGGATACCCTGCTATTTGTGACAAAATCCCACCACAAAAAGATTGATTAAACGACAAAGCCTCCCCTCCCTACTTTTTACACCCATTTTTCATTAGTAAAAAGCGCAGAGTAAACAATCACGCTCAGCGTAGACCCTGCACGCCACAGGCGTTCTAATTAGGACATCATATAGGTTTTTTGTTCTAATTTTGCCGCCAAACTTATATGCCTAAAACCCGCCTAAGTTTTACTTCCCGATGCAACTCGGCAACTAACCCATGCCGCGTGAAGACGTGAACTTGAGCCTAAACACCTCAAAAATGACACAAGACGCAAAAACCGCTGTTCAACAAACCTTATTATGTATCAACGTAATCCTTATATTAGCCAAATCCGCTTCTAATGCAATTCAGCAATATGGGTTATACCATCAAAAATAGATGCAACTCCCCACCGCATCGATGAGGAGTGAAGGGTGAACTGACTTCGCCACGACACGCGCGAAGATCAAAATGACACCATGCATAGGACAAACAATCAACGACGCCACACAACATATTGAAATGTGTTTCACCAAACGCCAAACAAACACCACCAATGGCCCGAAACATGCCACGCCGTCTGGAGGATGGCTCGGCTTGAGAGCCGAAGAAGGGCGCGGCAAGCCGCGATACCGCCCCGGGTAGGCGCATGCAGCCTTAGATCCGGGGATACCTGAATGGGACTTCCTAGAATATGCTCCCTTCATGGGAGCGGGAACCCCCCGAACGGAAGCATCTTAGTAGGGGGAGGAAAAGAAACCAAACACGGGATTCCCTTAGTAGCAGCGAGCGAAATGGGAAAAGTCCAAACCGAATCCCACATGGAAACATATGGGAGATGTAGGGTTAAGGGCCTGGCTTCCTCTTCACTGGTTAAGCTGAAGTGGCCTGAAATGACCCGCCACAGAGGGTGACAGCCCCGTAAACGTAAGCCAGAAAGAGCAGAGCTAGAGTCCCAGACTACCGCACCATGGTTTTGGTGCGGAAAGTTGGGAGGCACCAACTTCCAAGACTAAATACGCCTCAAGACCGATAGCGCACTAGTACGGTGACGGAAAACTGAAAAGTACCCCGGAATGGGGGTGAAAAGTGCCTGAAACCAGACGGTTATAGACGTGTGCGGCCCAGAAGAGTAGATCCTCTCCATAGGAACCCGCTGTGAAGCGGCAGTACGAGGAGAGGGGATCAGGGTTGCACGTTCCGTCTAGAAACACGGGCCGGGGAGTTTATAGTTAAGGCAAGCCTAAGGGTTAAAAACCCGTAAGCACAGGGAAACCAACAAGCACGCAACTCCGCAAGGAGCCAGGTGCAGGGTCTGAAAGGGCCCGGAGTCATAACTATACATACTAGAAACCAGACGATCTAGCCTTGGGCAGGGCGAAGCTAGGCGAAAGCCTAGTGGAGGCTCGAAAGGGTTCTGACGTGCAATTCGTTCCCCAGACCTGGGGCTAGGGGCTAAAGACCAATCTAGTCTGGTGATAGCTAGTTCCTTCCGAAGTGGGCCTGAGCCCAGTCCCGAGCGAGGTAGCTGGTGGGGTAGAGCACTGATTGGAAAACAAGGACCCGAAAGGATCCACTTTCCTTTCAAACTACGAATCCACCCGCGCCATAGACCTTGGGAAACGGGTTACAGGGGGTAAGCTCCTGGACCGAGAGGGGGACAACCCAGACTGAGGTTAAGGTCCCCAAGTGCTGGCTAAATGTCAAACCAAAGGGCGTCGTCAGCCTCAGACAGCGGGGAGGTAGGCTTAGAAGCAGCCATCCTTCAAAGAAAGCGTAACAGCTCACCCGCCGAGGCTGACGGCCCCGAAAATTG
>Ga0208456_1000109_pt1 | contig 73497 bp, 69 predicted proteins | sample June2015DPH_4_10_2_FD_184691 | JGI IMG/M metagenome (GOLD analysis project Ga0208456, IMG submission 184691) | Peatland microbial communities from SPRUCE experiment site at the Marcell Experimental Forest, Minnesota, USA - June2015DPH_4_100... | ecosystem: Environmental > Terrestrial > Soil >... | reverse complement strand
CCCGTTAGGACAGAGACGACGAGGTCTTGAACCTGGGATGGGAAGCACACTGGATGTCTGTCCTGCAATCTCTGGATCAGTTTGGAGCGGGAGAGGTTTATAGTTGAGAGTCATGTCTGGAGCATGACAAACGATGATGCACAATTCTCTGGCGTTTTACTCACGACGTGGCATGATGACTGATCCTGGCAAGCACGCCTCTCTGCTTGCAGACCTCCCCGATGATCTTGCCTCAATTTGCCAAGCAGTTCAGAATAACATGGTTCATGTCTTCTGGGCCGAGCGAATGGGGTTGACTCTGACTGAGGATCAGAAGCGCAGTTTACAGATTCGCCCAGTTGCTGAGAAACTTGCCCTCATAGCCAAGAAGAGTGATAAACCTCTCCGTGTATCTAGACCACTCGATCAGCGTCAAGTTGGGAATTGCCGTGACTTTTCCGTCCTGCTCTGTTCGATACTGCGCTACAAGAGCATACCCGCGAGGGCTCGCTGCGGGTTCGGCGTGTATTTCGAGCTTGGTCACTATGAGGATCATTGGGTTTGCGAGTACTGGAACGTTGGAAGTGGGCGCTGGGTGATGGTCGACTCCCAGCTCGACTCCTTCCAAAGAAGAGCCCTCGACATCAAGTTCGACCCACTAGATGTTCCTCCAGAGGAGTTCATCACCGCTGGCAGAGCTTGGGAAATGTGCCGCTCGGGAAGAGCTGACCCCGACAAGTTTGGAATCCTCGACATGCACGGGGTCAGGTTCATCTGGGGTGACGTTGTGCGGGATTTCCTGGCCCTGAACAAAATCGAGATTCTGCCTTGGGACGGAGGGTGGGGCTTTCTCAATCAGGGACTGTCGGATCCGCTTCCTGATGAAGAGACTCTAGTTCTGTATGACAAGATAGCTCGGATGACTCTCGCGATCAACGAGGAGCTTCCTGAAGTCAGAGCCTACTACAAGAGCGAGCCTGGTTTCCGTGTACCCCCTGATTGGGGTTTACATGAGGAATAATGTGCGCTCCTGCTGACGAAGGAACCTCCAAGAGCGCGCGCGCTTCCAATATGATACGTCATCTGCGCTACGAATATTAACTGCCGCGATTTCGAACCAGTGCGAATGAAGTTTCTCTTCGTGACAGACGAAAGCCTGTCAGCCGACCTCGCGTGGCAGCTCAAGAAGGAAGGTCACGAAGTTAAGATGTATTGCCACGGCCAGGGAGAAAAGGACGTCGGCCTCGGCTTCTTCGAGAAGGTCGACGAGTGGGAACCGCTCAAGGACTGGGCTGAAGTTATCGTCTTCGATGACATCGGATTCGGGTCGAAGGCAGAGCAGCTTCGCGGCGAGGGAAAGCTCGTCTTCGGGGGGTCCTCCTACACGGATAAGCTTGAACTGGACAGGGAGTTTGGGCAGTCTGAGCTCAATCAGGCCGGGGTCGACACACTGCCGAGCTGGAACTTCACATCATTTGACGACGCGATTGACCTGGTGAAGAACAACCCCGACAGGTACGTCCTAAAGCCGAGCGGGAAGGCCCAAAACGAGAAGGAATTGTTGTTCATCGGGCAGGAGGCTGACGGAAAGGATGTCGTTCAGGTCCTCGAACACTACAAGGCCAACTGGTCGAAGAAAATCAAGGAATTCCTGATTCAGAAATACGCTGAAGGCGTTGAGATAGCTGTTGGGGCGTTCTTCAACGGCAAGGATTTTGTCCTTCCTCTTTGCGTCAATTTCGAGCACAAGAGGCTCTTCCCTAACGAGCTGGGGCCGAGCACAGGTGAGATGGGTACTTCGATCTACTGGACAAAAGCCAACCCCGTCTTCGACAGGACACTTCTCAAGATGAAGGATAAGCTCGCCGCTAGCAAGTACGTCGGGTACATCGACATCAACTGCATCGCAAATGGCAGGGGCGTCTGGCCCCTAGAATGGACTTCCAGGCTTGGCTACCCGACCATCAGCATCCAGATGGAAGGGATCACCAGCGAATGGGGGACCTTTCTCTCTGAGCTCACCCAGGGAAAGGATGCTCAACTGAAGGCCAAGAAGGGATACCAGGTCGGAGTCGTGGTGACGATCCCACCCTGGCCCTTCCAAGATGACAAGGCATTCAAGAAGTATTCCGAAGGAGCGACCATCCTCTTCAGGCGCCAGTCTCTGAATGGAATACACATCGGTGAGGTGAAACTTGAGGAAGGGGATTGGCATATCGCGGGGAATTCCGGGTACGCTCTCGTGGTAACAGGTTCAGGGGCCACGATGGCGGACGCCATTCAAGAGGCGTATCAGAACGTCAGGAACGTGATGATACCGAACATGTTCTACAGGAACGACATCGGACATCGTTGGACCCACGACAGCGACATGTTGCTCAGCTGGGGATACATCTAGGCCTGCGACTCGCTCCAGGAGCTACGCCATCTCGAGAACGGCTGAGGTCATGATCATTGACGGAGTCTTGCTGGCAGTCCGGCTCGCCAAGTCAGTGTTTCCCATTGATTAACGAAGAGTGTGGCTCGAAAGTCTTTTGAGGTGTCGCGAGGTGCCTCGCTATTCGATGGTCGTCAACGCGTACAGGTCCTTCCATCTTCCCGAATCTACGATACACTACACGCCCAAGAAGGACTTCCATACCCAGCATGCGAAGATTGAGTTGTCGCTCGACATGCCCAGAAAGAGGATTACGGGTTCATGCACGCTGACGATTATCCCGATCAGGCCAGGGCTCAACAGAGTCGTCCTCGACGCCTGCAGCATGGAAATCCACGAAGTCAGCCTAGACGGGTCGAAGTGCGAGTTCGAGTATGATCAGGAGAGACTGGCGATCAACCCATCTGTGCCCCTATCGGGGAGTCACACTTTGAAGATAACTTACTCTAGCACTCCCAACGAGGGCATCTACTTCATAGAGCCCGACAAGGAACACCCCGAGAAGGAGGTTCAGGCCTGGACCCACTCTGAGGCGGAGTTTGCCAGGTACTGGTTCCCCTGCTACGACAACCCGAACGACAAATTCACGAGCGAGGTCCTGCTCACTGTACCAAAAGGGTTCAGGGTCATCTCAAACGGAAAGCTGGTTTCTGAGCAGGAGAACGGGGATGCTGTGACCTTTCATTGGAAGGAGGAGCTGCCTCATCCCAGCTACCTGACTTCGTTCGTGGCCGGGAAGTTCGGCGAGGTGAAGCAAGAGGCCGAAGCGGTCCAGCTCCAGTACTACTTTCCTCAGTCAAAGAAGGCGGACGTCCTACGGTACTTCGGCGAGACACCTAGAATGATCAAGGTCTTCAATGAAATAACCGGAGTCAGATACCCCTACCCCAAGTATGCTCAGACAACGGTCGAAGACTTCATCTTCGGCGGCATGGAGAACTTCAACGCTACCACCTTAACGATGCTGTACTACCCTGACGCAGACTCCCAGGAGGATTTCCAGATGTCTTACTCCACGCCCAACAGGAACCCAACCAACCTAGTCGCACACGAACTGGCACACCAGTGGTTCGGGGACCTCGTGACCTGCGTCGACTGGTCGCACGCCTGGCTGAACGAAGGGTTCGCCGACTACATGCAGGCGATGTACATCGAACGGACTAGAGGGGTCGACCAATTCAGATGGGACATGGGTGCGAAGGCCGACAGTTTCTTCGAAGAGGACGCGAATGAGTTCAGAAGGCCGACCGTAGAGAAGGACTTCGTCTACCCCGACGATCTCTTCGGTATGGCAATCTATGCGAGAGGTGCGTGGATGCTCCACGAGCTGAGATACATCCTCGGGGAGGGGGCGTTCTTCGAAGGCATCTCCTCCTACCTGAAGGCCCATTCGTTCTCGAACACCGACACCCACGATTTCCGGAAGTCGATGGAGAAAGTCAGCGGGCGCTCCCTAGAGGAGTTCTTCGAGCAATCGTTCCTCAAGACGGGGTTCCCAGAGTTCGAGGTCGAATACTCCTGGGACGAGGCTTCGAAGACGGCGACCCTGCGCGTCAGACAGACCCAGAAGCTGGAGATGCGGACGCCCATCTTCAAGCTGCCTTGCGACATCGTGATGTACGTAGACGGGACCCGGATGAAGAAGAGGGTCATGCTGGACTCGGGCGATCAGACGTTTTCTTTCGGCCAAGCATCGAAGCCCGCCATCGTCGAATTCGACCCGGAGCACTGGCTGCTGAAGAAGATTCGGTTCAGGAAGAGCGTAGAACTTCTCGTCAGCCAGCTGGAGGGAAGCGCGGACGCTTCGAGCAGGGCCGAAGCAGCAAGGAACCTTGGAGAAGCCAAGGCGAACATCGCGGTCGGCGCGCTCGGGCGGGCCGCCAAGAAGGCGCAGTTCTGGGATGTGAACGCAAGCGCACTCAGGGCGCTCGGGGAGATCGGGACATCGGAGGCCCTTTCTGCGCTGTTGGAGGCCGGGATGCCTGCAGAGCGGAGGACTAGGCGAGCCCTCGCCGAGGCTCTAGGCAACTTCAAGGACGAGAGTGCTAGGTCGCTTCTGATCACTCTCCTGCAGAACGACCAGAGTCCCTACGTCAGGTGTGAGGCCGCTCTGTCGCTGGCCAAGGCATGGCCCGAAGGAGCATTCCAGCACCTCATGGAAGCCATGAAGGTCCACACCACCAATGAGACGCTCGCGGAGGCATGCCTCGACGCCATGGGCAAGCTGAAGGACGCCGGCATCGCAGCAGTCGTCAGCGAGAACGTTGCGTATGGGAAGCCACTCCGCGTGAGAATCGGGGCGCTGAAGGCGATCAAGAACCGAGGGTACCTCCTCGGGGACGAGTTCCCGACGATCAAGGAGATGCTCCTTAGAGACAAGGAGTTCCGAGTTCGCGAGTACATCGTCGCCAAGCTGATTCCGTCGCTGGGAGACGCCAGGTTCCTGGATGCACTCAAGGAAGCATCGCGGACCGACCGTGACCCGAGAATCAGACGGAAGGCGCTTGAGGTCTTCCATTCCCTGTCCGAGGCCTCAGAAGCTTCAAAGACAATCGCGAAACTCGGATACGAGGTGGAGCAGCTGAAAGACCAGCTGAAGAGAATTCCTCAGGTCAGCCAGTCGGCTCAGTAAAGAGCTTCTACTCGCGCGTCTTCCTGGGAGTCTTTCCGCGCGTCGCGGTGACCCGTGATTGTCTCGACGAGAGGAGCCTCTTCATCTTTGGTCCCAGAGAATCGAAGACTTCGGCCAGGTTGTAACCGTTCTCCGTAAAGGCGCGCCTTTCCTTAGGCGCGTATACCTCGACCGAGACCTCATACCGCGCATGATCCTTCGAAGTCTTCTTCGACTTTACGACCGCCCTGATCTCCTCAATGAAGGGGAAGACCTTGCAGAGTTCCAACGAGAGTCTCTCGAACTTCATCTTAGCCTCCGCCGCCTCGATGGGTTCCTCGGGAAGGCCGACGATGTAGAAAGGCGTGTCTTTGGAAGGGCTTGCGGTCATGAATAATCTAGGCGGCTGTTTCGAGTGCGGTTATATGGATTAGGGCGGGACTGCAGCCGACGCGCTCCCCTACCATTATAACCGAGCCCCGACGGGGCCTCGGGAAGATTGGAAACCCTCCCGGTCAAGGCCAAGGTCGCAGGGAGTCCAAGCGGACTCCAGAACCATCAGCTCCGGGCTCTCCTTTCGATGGTCGGCGTGGCCCTTCTGCTCAACTACGTCGAAACCATGATCATCCCTGGAATCCGCACGATCCAGATTGACTTCAGGACGACCCCGAGCGTGGTCGCATGGGTCACATCGGCGTTCCTCATCGTCGGTAGCGCCGTCTCTCCCCTCTTCGGGAAGCTCGGGGACAGCTACGGCAAGAAGCGGATGTTCCTGCTCGCGCTCATCTTCTACACAGCGGGCGTGGGCATCGGTGGATTCTCGACCTCGATCTACTTCCTGATCTTCGCGAGGGCCGTCCAAGGCGTCGGGTTCGCCATAGTCCCACTTGCCCTCGCGATAATAGCCGAAACGTTCCCGAAGGAGCGGATAGCCACGGCACAGGGGGTCGTCAGTGCGACCTTCGCCATAGGCGCAGCGGCCGGGCTGGTCATCGGGGCCTACGTGGTCCAGGACCTGGGGTGGCAGTGGGCCTTCCACTCGGCTTTCATCCTCAGTATCGTCCTCTTCATCGTGGTGGCCAAGTTCCTCCCGAAGGGTGTCCCGGGCACCAGGCTGAAAGTGGACTACTATACGACGGTCATGCTGATGGCCGGCGTCTCGCTCGTCCTCCTCTACCTGACTGAGGGCCCGTACGAAGGCTGGTACTCGGCCTACGACCTGGCCGCCCTTGCGGCCGGGATAGCCCTCACGGCGGGCTTCTTCGTCGCCGAGAGCAGGAGGGCCAACCCTCTCATTCAGCTGAAGCTCCTCAGAATCAGGAATGTCTTGGTCGCCAACCTGGTGGGGATCATCTCCGGCATCTCCATGTTCCTACTGTTCTTCGCCGTGATCTATTACACCGAATCGCCGAAGCCCTGGGGGCTAGGCCTGGATGTCATCTCGGCCGGGCTGACTCTCGTCCCCGCCACGCTCCTTATGCTCGTCGTAGGTCCGGGACTGGGGAGGCTCGTGACGAGGAACGGTCCGAAGCCGACGCTGGTGATGGGCTCCTGCATCGCCATCGCCGGTCTCGCGCTCTTCATCGTCAGAAGGGCCACGCCAATGGACGTCACGCTGGCGGCGGCAGTTTCGCTGATGGGAGCCATCTCCGTCATCATCCCGATAGTCAACATGATTAGCGTCTCGCTGCCGGGGGAGACCGTCGCCACCGGCCTCGGGCTGAACACCATGCTAAGGAACATGGGCGGGGCCGTGGGTCCAGTGATTGCGACGACCCTCATGACCACCTACACCCTCACGGTCTACGAGACCATCGGAGGAATATCCGTCCCGGCGACCGGTCCCTCTTCGACAGCGTTCGACGCCATCTTCTATCTCGCGATAGCCCTGATGGCGCTGGCCATACTCCTCTCTCTAGCCGCAAAGAACTACACCTTCAGCGACAAGTCCCGAGCAAGTCGTTGAATCGTCTCAGCACTCTCACTTACCTCCTACGATGAACAAAAAGTCGCCCTTCCCGATCTGGCCATGGGGATGATGCGCGCGCGGTCAACGACTCTCTCGTACCCAGCTACGACACAATCTGGAATAGAATAACTAAACTAGCCGCCTCCAAATATGAGTCAGACTGGCCTCTCACTATTTCAGTAAGGGATCCGAGACAACAGCCGAGCGGATACCATCCAACGAGATGAATCCCAACCATTGGACAGCCCTCATGGGTCCAAGACCAACACTCGGACACATGCCGGACACCTACAGCTTACTATCCGACCCGGAACCAATCCAAGAATGCGAGGCCTACCTAATGCCGAGACTCGACCTATCGGGAGAAACAATCAAACCACAAGTCAGCACACAAGAAGAACTTGGACGCGAGAACGCGAAACTCAAAGGGCAATTACTGCGACTTACAAAGCTGATAACACAGAGAGCCTAGGCGCTCTCTCCCCTTCTTTGCTCCCATGTTACCGAGAGAATGGATCTCATGCTGCCTTAATGTCGTCTGAGGATTTTCTCCGTGTGCGACTTTGTGTTACTTTGTGTTAGCAATTTGACCCGAAAACTGAACCAAAATCCCGTGCGCGTTAATAAGAAAAGACGAAAGAGAAGGCCCAATGATGAAGGCCCTACAGGATGGAAGGAGAAGAAAGGCGGTCTCACCAATCCTAGCGACCTTAATACTCGTCGCGATCACGCTCATCCTAGGCTTGATAGTTGCTGGATTCGTGTTCGGCCTCTTCGGGTCGTTCACGAGCGTAGCAACAGTCACGGCACAGGAGGCAACTTGCATGTCGGCGACAGGTATCTGTGACGTCACCTTGATCAACACCGGCGCTTCAAGCGTAACAATGACTGGTTGCAGCGTTCAGGTCTCCGGGAAGGCTGACGCCTCAACAACATTCGGACATGACAACCCCGTGACTACAGTAGGAGCAAGCAGCAGCCTCAATGCGGTGTGCAGAGCCGGTGTTCCATTTACTGCCCAGACAGTCGGTTCAAGGGTAGTGGGCTCGTTCAGCATGAGCAACGGCGCTTCAGTGATATTCTCAGGCGTCTGGTCGTAAGCTCAAGACAAGATGGTGTGTGCTATCCGACTCGGAGCTAATTCGAGAATACCAAACCTACCCTAGGCCAAGACTCGCACAGACTGGAAGAACCAATCCCGCAGAATCAATCAGACACGCGAGGACCTGCAAATCCTATCGAATCGCTAAGAGAGCCTATACTAGATGGTATAGCCTCTTATCAAGAAAGCCTTAAGCCGTTTCGCCTGGCGGGACACCTCTGAGCACAGCACATGGTTAGCGTAGGTCGTCTAGAGTGGTTAGAACAGCTGCCCTGTGCGGTGACGGTCTGCGACAGGAACTACACGATCCTGTACATGAATGACAAGGCCGCAGAAGTAAGCTCAAAGGAGGGAGGCAAGGCCCTCGTCGGGAAGAGCCTGATGGACTGCCATCCGCCACAGGCCCAAGAGAAGCTCAGGAAGGTAATGGCCTCGGGCCGTCCGAATGTGTATACTGTCGAGAAGAGAGGTGCCAAGAAGCTAGTGTATCAGTGTCATTGGAAAAAGGGGAGACGAGCCGCCGGGCTCGTGGAGCTATCCTTTGAGCTTCCCAGTGACATGCCGAACTTTGTGAGAACCTGAGCCTATTGGCCTGAGCAGACAGACCTTCTCTCTGCAGAGTTCTAGACGCCGAGGAGTCCAGGCAGCTCTGAAATCGCCGAAATCACGTAGTCAGCCCCTTCCTCCCTGAGCTTGGCTGCGTCGTAGTTGCCGGTCGAGACCGCCACAACCCTGAGCTCTGCCTGTTTCGCGGCGATTATGTCGTACCTGGAATCGCCCACGTAGAAGATCTGGTCTCTTGGCATCCCCAGCATGGAGATGGCCCTAACCAGCCCGTCCGGTCTAGGCTTCATCATCGCGACGTCTTCGCGACACAGCACGAACTCGAAGCAATCTTGGAGCCCAGTGCTCCTGAGAATCGCAGCGGCCGCCCTCCTCCCGCTGTTGGTTAGGACCCCCAACCGTACGGACTTGGACCTCAGGTAGTCGAGCGTCTCGCGCGTTCCTGGGAAGACACTAGTCGTATGGCTGCTCTCCATCTCCGAGGCGTCGAGGATCGAGTAGAGCTTGGCTCGCACTTCGTCGAATTCGGCCCTGACCTTCCCCGACTCGACCTGCATCCTGGCCGAGTCGACCATCGCCTGGGTGGGTGTAGTCATGTTGAGCCCCGCGGTGTCAAACCCCCTCTTCGAGAGCTCCTCGATTATCGCAATCCTCGTACCCCGCACGTCGAACTTGAAGGTAACGAGAGTGCCGTCTATGTCGAAGACGGCCGCTACTGAAGCCACGGGCTAGATCTTCTTCTTGGCGAACAGTATCAGAATGGCGAGCCCTGCCAAGCCGATGGCTACAATCAGGATAGCAATCGCCTGAAGTGAAACGCCGCTTGTCGAAAGAACTGGGAGCGGGAGATCCAACCCGGGGAAGAATCTATCCTGGTTCTTATTTATCCCTTACCAGCCCTCCAATAGAAGGAGCCCGCGGAGGCTGGAATCCTCGATGAAGGGGAAGCCCATCCCCGTGCGCTCTGCCCGAGAGCTTATTACGCCAAAGGCGTTGGAATCGCGCGTTGAAGCGACAGGAATTCGAACCTGGCCGTTGGAGTCTCGAGGACGCCTTGCCCAGAGGGGCGGGTCGGGGGATGCAGGAAAGGCTCGAAGCAGCCAAGGAGAAGGCGGTCCGCTTCGAGAAGTTCCGCGGGCGCCTGGACAGGTTCACAGCCGTAGATGTTGGCTCGGCTTTGAAGCTGTACGAGAGCATCGTCGAGGATCTTTCGAGGACTTCGGCGTACTCCTACATGAGATACTCCGCAGACACCGCGGACCAGCAGGCCAAAGCGGCCATTGACACTGCCGAGGATCTGAGAGCTGAGGTTGACAACAAGGTTCTCTTCTTCCGTCTCTGGTGGGCCGGGCTGGAAGATTCAGAGACGGCGGACCTGATACCTGCCAGTCCAGACTACCGCTATGTCCTGGGCCTGTGGAGGAAGTTGAAACCATACACGCTTGAAGAGAAGGTCGAGCAGGCGGTCAACTTGAAGAACGTTACGGGATTCTCAGGGTGGACTCACCACTACGACAAGATAGTGTCAGACTTCAGTTTCACGGTCAAGGTCAGGGGGAGAATGCTGAAAGATTCCGCGGGGAAGCCGAAGAAGATGGTCGTCGACGAGGTGGCGCGACTCTTCGCCTCAACCGACCCAGCGACCAGAAAGGCAGCGTATAGGACACTCCTCAGCAGGTACGCCGAGAGCGGGGACGTTCTAGGCGAAGTCTACCGGACGATAGTCAGGGACTGGCGGAACGAGAACTTGAAGATGAGGGGATATTCAACCGCGATCTCTCCGCGAAATCTTGAGAACGACGTCCCCGATGCCTCGGTAGAGACGCTCCTGAAGGCTTGCAGGGTCAACAGCCAGGTCTTCCAGGACTTCTTCAGGCTGAAGGGGAAAATGCTGGGAATGAAGAAGATGAGCCGATACCATATTTACGCTCCCCTCGCGAAGAAGGAAAAGAGGATCGCCTACCAAGACGCGGTCAGGACTGTCTTCGACGCGTTCAAAGAGTTCGACGCAGGATTCGCCCTGATGGCAAAGAGGGTCTTCGACCAAGGCCACGTCGACGCGAGCCCCCGGAGGGGAAAAAACAACGGAGCTTACTGCATGAGCGTCACGCCGGAGGTCGTTCCCTATCTCTTCCTCAACTATTCAGGAGCGACGAGAGACGTCTACACGATAGCCCACGAGTCGGGACACGCCGTCCATAGCCAGCTCGCAGCGGGGCATTCTATCCTCACGTTCCAACCGCCTCTAGTGTTGGCGGAGACGGCCTCGGTCTTCGGCGAGATGATTCTCTTCGACAAGTTCATGCGGGAGGAAAAGGACGCCGAGCTGAAGCGGGCTGTCCTTCTGGAAAAGATATCGTCGATGTACGCGACGATAGGCAGACAGGCCTACTTCGTAGTCTTTGAGAACCAGGCTCACACCGCAGTCAGCGAGGGGTCCACCGTCTCCGACCTATGCAAGGTCTATTCCTCCGTCCTGAAGGAGCAGTTCCGAGAGGCGGTCGAGGTCCCTGAGGAGTTCAGATGGGAGTGGACCTACATCCCGCACATCTATCACACCCCATTCTACTGCTACGCCTACGCCTTCGGGAATCTGCTGAGCCTTGCCCTGTACAACGCCTATCTGGAGGAGGGAAGGAGCTTCGTCCCGAAGTATCTGAGGGTTCTTTCATATGGCGGTTCGGAGAGCCCCGGGAAGATACTGGACCAAATTGGAATCGACATCGCCTCCGCGGGTTTCTGGCAGAGCGGCTTCGACGTCATCCGCGGGATGGTCGACAAGCTGCAGAAGCTGTGAGCTGAAAGGCAGAAATAAGCTCTCGCCGGCGGAGGGACGGTTGAAGCTCGAAGAGAGCAAGCAATTAGCCGAAGCGGCGGTGTCCAAGGCCTTGTCTGCGGGCGCCTCCTACGCGGAAGCGAGAGTACAGAACACGCGTGTCAGGCAGTTCATTATGAAGAACGGTGAATCTCAACCCTCGTTCTTCGCTGAGGGGTACGGGATCGGAATCCGCGTGATTTCGCGAGGAGCCTTGGGCTTCGCGGCCACGAACGAAATGAAGCCTGAGCTCGTGAAGGAACTGGCCGAGAGAGCGGTCAAACTCGCGCAGGCCTCAGTGCCCGTCCTCAAGAAGAAGATAACGTTCGATTCGTCGAAAGCCGTCCAGAAAAGATGGGCCGCGCCAGAGAAGGTCAAGGTCGAGAATGTCGACGCCACCTGGCTGAGGAAGGTCCTGCTCGACATCGAAGGAAGAATCGGCGACGGCAAAGCGGGCGTCAAGATCCCGGGGAGATTCCTCGCCCTAGGCGCGGAACTGGAGGAGAAGTACTACGTCAACAGCGATGGGGCGAAGATCGAAGCGAGGCTGCCCCGCATCGGCTTCTTTGGGTCGCTCACTGCTGTGGAAGGGGGAGCGACGGCACAACGATTCCTCCAGCAGGGAGAGGCAGGAGGTCTTGAAGTTGTGAAGCGGATCAGGCTGATTGACAAGGTGGAAGAGGAGGCCAAGACGATGGGCAAAGTCCTCAGGACTGCGGGCAAGCCGCCGAACGACATCGTCGACGTCGTACTGAGCCCCGAGCTCTCGGGCATAGCGGCCCACGAGTCCGTGGGACACCCACAGGAGGCTGACAGGATTCTAGGTAGGGAAGGGGCGCAGGCAGGGGAGTCGTATCTGAAGGCCGACAGCCTGGGAAGAAAGATAGGAAGCCCCGAAGCGAACGTCAGCGACGACCCGAACATCCCTCATTCGATGGGCTATACGCCGGTCGACGATGAAGGCGTGGTCGCCAAGAAGCGCAGGCTGATCAAGAACGGCGTAATCAACGAATTCCTTCACAACAGGGCGACCGCAGGAGAATTCGGACTCAAGAGCAACGGTGCTTCGCGGTCTGTCTCATTCGACAGGGAACCGATAATCAGAATGTCGAACACATTTGTGGAACCGGGCGACTACTCAACGGATGAGCTGATCAAGGAAGTGAAGCATGGGGTCTTCTTCAAGACATTCACGGAGTGGAACATAGATGACAAGAGGTTCAACCAGAGGTACGTTGCACTCGAGGCATACCTCATAGAGAAGGGAGTAGTGAGAGAGATGGTGAAAGCGCCAGTCCTCGAAATCACCACGCCGAGGCTCTGGGGAAGTGTCAGTGCGCGGAGCAAGAATATGGAGTTCGAGGCGGCAGTCTGCGGCAAGGGGGACCCACAGCAGGGGGCGCCAGTGTGGACTGGGGGCCCTGAAACACTGTTGAAGGGAATTAGACTGGGAGCAAGGTGACAGGTTTGGACCTGGGAGCCCTCAATGAAGACGCAATCTCGACGGCCAGAAGGTTGGGCGCGGACGACGCAATCGCGCTGACAGCTAGGGTCAAGGACAGGATGATAAGGTTCGCCAATAGTTCAGTAACGACCGCCAATCACGTCGAAGAGGCTGAGCTGATGGTCTACCTCACGAAGAACAAGAAGCGGGCGATCGCCTCAACTTCCAATCTCGAATCCGCAAGCGTCAAAAGGTTCGTCCGGGATCTTTTCGACTCGCTGGGAGGTTTGCCTGAATCAGAATATGTCCCGCTCCCCGACAGGGCGTCAAAGTACAACCCGAGCACCCTCGGGTTCGACAGGAAGTTGGTCGAGGTAGGCGAGGAGCTTCCCGAGTTCGCGAAGAGGGCAATCTCTGCGTCTCTTGCCGCCGGGGGCAAGAGGTCGGCAGGTGTGATCGACGCAGGTACGGTCTGGTACAAGATCCTGACCTCTACGGGGACGAGGGGCTCCGATGCGAGAACGTCGATAACGCTCAACATCAGGTCTTTTGCGGAGAAGGACGCGAGCGGGCACGGGTTGAGTTGCTCCTCGACCCTCGCTGGATTCGACCCGGAAGATGCCGGGAGAAGGGCCGGAGGGGACGCGAAGAAGATGAGAGAGGCATCCGAGCCAGAGCCCGGAGCCTATCAAGTCCTGCTGAGCCCGACCGTAGCATCGAACATAGTAGAGACAGTCGGATATGCCGCGTCGGCTTTCTCGGTTGACGCCGGCACGTCCTATCTAGTGGAGAAGCTCGGCAAGAAGGTCGCGACTGAGTCGTTCAACCTTACTGATCACGGGACCGTGAAGGGTGGACTCGGCGGACGGGTCTTCGACGACGAGGGAACCCGGACGAGGTCGACCCCAGTCATCCAGAACGGGATACTGAAGACCTACTTCCATAACCTCACGACCGCGAAGAAGTGGAAGACGGAGAGCACAGGAAGCGCGGGTCTGGTCACCCCCCACGGCTGGAACCACGAGGTCGGAGCGGGCGACTCATCGTATGAGGAGATGGTCAAGGAAATAAGGAGAGGAATCATTCTCACGAGCAATTGGTACACTCGGTTCAAGAACACCAGGACGGGCGAGTTCTCAACGGTGCCAAGGGACGGAGCGTACCTCGTAGAGAACGGAAAGGTGACGCGGCCTCTCAAGGGGATGCGCGCGGGCGACGACCTCTCGAGGATGTTCTCCTCGGTCCAACTCCTTTCGAAGGATAGAGAGTGGATAGAATGGTGGGAGGTCGACACGCCAACGCTCTGTCCGTGGATGCTGATAGACGGCGTCAAGATTACGAGGGCGTACGAATAGGAAGTATGCGGCCCCCGGACGTGATGGCTGCGGTCGCGGGATGGAATGTTCGTCAGGTAGTCTCCTGTGGGCGACCTAGATGCAATGCGGGACACGAAGATGGAGCTGCTCGTTGAGATACAACCAGCCAAGAAGACAATTGAGGAATCCAACGGGCCCATGGTAGTCGAGAATCCGAGGGGTCCGAGGTAGCTTGAGCCGGAGTTTCGACGTCGCGGTCATGCACGACTTCTTTGTCGATAGGCTGGTGCACACTAGGAGCATCCCCAGGCTGGCCGAGGCGGTCACCAGGAAGGCGAATCAGGGAGGAGGAGGTGTCCATGGCGTCTCGCAGCAGGATGTCCGCGGAGGCAACGCGGTCAATCTGGCGTACGCTCTCGCGCAACTGGGTCTCCGGACGCTGTTGATCACCCACAGTGATACGATCCACGAACGGATGCTCAGGGGGCCGTTCGAAGGCCTAGACGCGGTGGTCAGGGTCAAGCCGAAGCCTCCCGGCCTCACCGTTGCACTCGAAGGAGAAGTCAACGTCATGCTGGGGCACGGAGGCGGGGCGAAGGACTTCGGGCCTGACCTCTTGGATTCGGATGACTGGGAGGCACTGAGAGGAGCTCGAGTGATCTGCTCCGTGAACTGGGCTGCGAACAAGAGCGGGACCAGGCTCCTCACCGGCCTGCGCAATAGGCTCGGGAGGGAGAAGACGATCTTCTTCGACCCAGCTGACTTCAGAGACAGGCTGCAGGAATTCATCAGCCTCCTGGCGGTCATCACGAAGAGGCGGCTAGTTGACTGGATGAGCTTGAATGAACATGAAACCCTCGAGGCTGCGCGACTTCTAGGCTTGAAGGCTGCGGGCCTAGGAGAGACGTGCGCAGTTGTCGCTGAGAGGCTTCGGGTGAGCCTTGACGTCCACACTTCGAGAGGGTCATTCTCCAGCAACGGAGGCTTGGTCATTCAGGCCCGTACTAAGAGAGTGAAGGTCCGCAGGCTGACGGGAGCGGGCGACGTGTGGAATGCCGGCTCGATCTATTGCAGGTTGAAGAACCTCAGTGATCCCGAGAGACTGAGATTCGCCAACGCAGCGGCCGAGCTCTACCTGACCGCAGACACCCCTTTGCCCCCGAAAGTCGAGGACGTCCTCGTTGCTCTTCGCTGACTACTTCTCGAGCATTCTGGAGAAGGTCCATGAGACCGTGTTCAGGATCTCGTTGAGCCTGGCCTTCTCTCTGTAGTTCTCGACTATCAGCTTCGTGATCGCGCCGTCGCTCTCTTCGACGTCGAACCGTAGCTCCATGCCCTTCCCCAGCTTCCCCTTGGAAATGAGGTCCAGGTCTGCGGTCTTCATACCCTGCAGGATCTTGCCCAGCAGGAACGACTTGAAGGGAGGGGTCGCGGATTTCAGGGTCACGCCATCACTGGGCTCTACGGAGACGCTATCTGAAGTAACCGACGCCCTCGCTATAACCTGGTCGCCCTTGTCTCGTTTGAGCTCCCTTATTTCGGGCGCCTGCCTTGCCTCTGCCATCATCTCGTTCGCGGGTCTGAAGGTGGAGGCCCTGAGAGTCGCATCCACGTACCCGAGCGACTCCTTGAGCCTCTCTATTTCGTCCTGAAGCTCGGCTATCCTTCCTTCGAGCCAGAGCTTGAGCTCGGCAGCCTTCTTGACATCCCTCTCAGAGGAGTCCAACGGGACGTGTCTGTTTGCTGTCGCTAAAAACGTTAGTCGGTGGCGCGGATCTGGTGGCGGAGCTGCTTGAAACTGTCGGGAGACTGGCCCTTTGCCGCCAGCCGCTGCTTGTATGGCTCTAGCCTTCGATCCGGAAGCTCTTCGAGTTCCTGAGCCTGACCTTCTCCACTTTGACCGAGTCGACCCGGGCCCGCGGGGGGCCATGTTTCGCCCATTCTACGACTCGCCTCACTTTCTCTTCTTCGCCCTCGAGGAAGGCCTGGACCGAACCGTCAGCCATGTTTCTGACCCATCCCGTTACGCCACGGCTCGCGGCCAGCTCGGCCATCGAGGCCCTGAAGAAGACCCCATGCACGAGCCCTGTGATTCTCAGTATGACTGCAGTTCTGGCCAGGGTTCAATCACCTCTGTGGCCGGGGGCCTTCGCGGAACCACAACCCCCCAGTGAAGCGGATAGAGACATGACTTACTTTCGGCAGCGCCGAGCCAATAAATACTCTGCGGAGGTCTTGAAGAAATGTCCTAGGCCCGAGTGGATCAGTGAAGCGAGGGTTGCGCGAGGTGGGCACCGCTTTTCAGAAGCCAACAAGAATGAAGTCAAAAGGACATCTCAACCGCATAGAAGATGCACGGCAGGGCCATCACCAATCCGTCTCTCCGAAGAGATATAGAGAACCCGTTCGTCATATAGAGCCATGGACGCACGCAAGGTCCTCGAGATGGGTGGCGGGACCCTCCTCATCTCTCTGCCGAAGGACTGGGCGAAGAGGAACGGAGTGAAGAAGGGGGCGACGATGGCCGTCGACGAGCTCTCGGCCAGGAAGCTGATTGTGAGGCCAATCGAGGACGTCGCCGACAAGCCGAGGGAGATCGAGGTGGAGTATCCGGGGGAGGACCTGAGCGAGGTCATGAACGATATCACAGGGGCCTATCTACTCGGATTCGACGTGATCAGAATCGTTGGCAAGAAGGTAATTTCCAGGGAAGACAGGGCCAGGCTGAAGGCAACGATAGCCCACCTGGTAGGGCTGGAGATAATGGACGAGGACTCCAAGAGGGTTGTTGTCCAGTTCCTGCTCGAGTCATCGGCAATCATTCCGGAGAAGATAGTCAGGCGGATGTCCAGCATCCTCGACGGCATGCTCAGAGACATTACAGAGGGGTTGACCAAGGGAGACGCCAAGCTCCTGGCGCTCGTGGCAGAGCGCGACGACGAGGTCGACCGGCTCTACTTCTTGCTGGTGCGGGCAATCAGGGCCGCGATAATGCGGCCGGAGATTGCCGAGAGCTACGGGCTTTCGCCCGTCGATGTTCTGGACTACCGAGTTCTTGCCAGCTTCCTCGAGAGCGTCGGAGACGCGGTGGCGGAGCTCTCGAAAAAACTGCACTATTCCCGGACTTCCAGGCAACTCTCGCGCGAACTCGCGGCGTGTGTGTCGAGGCTGAAGCAGATGAACGATCTGGCCACGCAGGCGTTCATCTCCAGGAGGCCGGGCAGGCCCCGCTCCGTTAAGATGACTGTCAACGCCCTATCCCAGGAGATGAGTCGGGACCTAGGAAGGATCGCACAGCTCCCAGTCGCCCAGGGCGCCTCTGTGGCAGAGACGCTCGGTTCCCTAGAGAGGGTTAGCAAACTGTTGGTCGATGTTTCCGACCTCGCCGTAATCACTCAGCCCGTGTCCTGACAAGATCCTGCCTGAGTCCGAACAGGCGAGAGAAGGTCTCCTCTGCGACCGCCGATGCTCAGGCTCTGGTAACTTGACGGTTGATGGGTCTGATTCGTCTTCCTGTTAAGCGCGGTTGATGAGCAGCACTACTCGCAGGTCTGAGCGGCCTTGTCAGTCCCAAGATAGACTACGACATCGGTCGCGTTGGGTAGGGTGTAGAACCAGATTGTGCAAGGGTGATAGCCAACATGGAGGACTATTGCGCCCTCCCTGTATTCAGGGGGCACCGTGGAGCGGTTCACGAAGTCTTGCAGCTGAGTGTAGCTCAAAGGGGCGGAACAATAGTCGCTGTAGCTTGAAACAGTCATGTGTGTGCAAGTCTGATTACTCGATGTCGAAGTCCCAGTCAGATGGTTTGCGTTTGGCATGTTGAACAGCACTACCAACGCCACGAAGCCAATAATCACGACCGCCACTACCAACAAGGCGATGAAGGTTTTCGCAACGCCTCTCCCACAAGGCGTCATGCCACCAATGTCTCGCGGGTTGACCCTCTTACGACTTTCTGCTCGCGTCTTAACACCGACAACAATCTTCGGCGTCAACCGCTAACTTACCAGAACCGATGCTCACAACCCTTAATTACGCACGACCTTCACTTGGTATATGCCGAAGTATCTCTTTGTCACGGGCGGAGTGATGTCGGGCCTCGGCAAGGGCATCACGGCATCATCAGTAGCTAAGCTTCTGGAGTTGTCGGGTCTCGAAGTAACCTGTCTTAAGATCGACCCGTACCTGAACTTCGACGCCGGGACCATGAACCCCATCACCCACGGGGAAGTCTACGTCACTGATGACGGCGGCGAGACTGACATGGACCTGGGGACGTACGAGAGGTTCCTCAACAGGAACATGTCGAAGGCCAACAACATAACGACCGGCCAGATCTACAACAAGGTCATCGACGACGAGAGGAAGGGGAGGTTCCTCGGCAAGTCGGTCCAGATAATCCCCCACATCACGAATGAAATCAAGCGAAGGATCAGGCAGCTGGCCACCGACTCGAAGGTCGACGTTCTTCTAATCGAGTGCGGTGGGACGGTTGGAGACATCGAGAGTCTTCCGTTTCTCGAAGCGTTCAGGCAGATGAGGATGGAGGAGGGACAGTCTAGGACGCTCTTCGTTCACGTGAGCCTCGCTCCCGAACTGTCGGTGGTAGGCGAGATGAAGACCAAGCCCACCCAGCACAGCGTCCAAGAGATGCGCAGGATAGGTCTCCAGCCCGACATCATAGTCGTCAGGAGTTCGAGGGCACTTCCCAAGGAAACCAAGGAGAAGATCTCGCTCTTCACGAGCGTGCCCGTGGAGAGCGTGATATCCAACCCCGACGTGACTTCAATCTACCAGGTCCCTAGGCTTCTTGAGGAGCAGGGGGTGCTCAGGCCGATCCTTAGGCAGTTCGGGATCAAGAGGCGGCTAAGCATCAGCAGATGGAACGCGGTAGCCGCCCGGTTCCTCGACCAGTCGAAGACGGTCAGGGTCGCGATGGTAGGCAAGTACGCAAGCCTGGCTGACAGCTACGTGAGCGTCAATCAGGCGCTGATGCACGCCTGCGCAGTCAATAGAGCGAAGTCCAATATAGATTGGATCGAATCCGAGGTGATCGAGGAAGATAGTGCGAAGCTCGGGCTCTTAGACGGCTACGACGGGGTCGTCATTCCCCAGGGGTTCGGAAGCAGGGGGGTCGAGGGCAAGATCGCGGCGGCGAACCATGCCCGTGTCTCAGGAATACCCTTCCTCGGCCTTTGCTTCGGCTTCCAACTGGCTAGCGTCGCGTTTGCAAGGCACGTCCTCGGGCTCGAGAAGGCGAACACCACCGAAGTGGACCCGGAGACACCTCACCCGGTGGTCGACCTCCTGCCGGACCAGCGGGAGGTCTCCAACCTGGGGGGCACGATGAGGCTTGGAGGGCACGACATCTTCCTAAAGAAGCCAAGCAGGGCCTTCGACATCTACGGGCAGGAGAAGATACGCGAGCGGCACAGGCACAGGTTCGAGCTCAACCAGAAGTATCTGAAGAGGTTCGAGGAGGCGGGGATGCACTACGTCGCCTTCAGCGACAATGGCCGTAGGGCAGAGATTATGGAGCTCGATGGGCATCCCTTCTACATGGGGACGCAGTTCCACCCCGAGTACGTGAGCAGGCCGGAGAATCCGGAGCCAATCTACGTGGCCTTCGTTTCAGCTTGCTTGAAGGCATCAAGCGCACGAAAGAAACGCTGAAGGTTAGACCCTAGCCAGCCGCGTAGAGTTCAGCGATATGCAGCGCCTGTCGGGCGACCTCTCTCGCGCCAGCGCCGAAAATGTAGACGTTCGGCTCGACGCCTTCGCCGCCTGAGTCTATGACCGCATCAAATCGCTCTTGCGACGCAAGCATTGCCCGCGCAAGCGCTCGCAACGTTGGGTCTTCCCCGGTTGTGGTCTGATATCCCCCCACGGTGATCGTTCTGAGGTGGAGCCGCCTCAGGATTCGGTTCATCTTGCCATCATACCTCAAATTGATGCACGAACGGAAGTCGGGGCGCCTTTTCCTGACGAGGAGCAAGACCCTGGCCATGTGCCTGGAGGCGCCGCACTCAGGTGCCTGCAGAGACCTTGCCATGTTCCTGACCCGGACGATTCTTCCCGGGACGGCGACGACGTCACCTGGCTCTCCAGATTCTCCTGCGACACAGGCGATGTTGACCGAGACCTCCGGCATCGCAGACGCGAAACTTGACGATGACTCGATCAGCCTCACTGCCTGAGCCACCTCATCGACAACTGCCGCATTCCTGTCGGCTTTCCTGCCGTAGGCCTTCATGCAGACATCACACTGGGCGAGCGACGGGTACATCCTCCTGTGGAGGTCGCAGACCGAGCCGCGGCCTAGCAAATCCGACCAGACTGTGCGAATTGTCTCAACGGCGTCGACAGGGTTCCTCTTGACCTCCTCGGAGAGCAAGGCAGCGTATGTGTCGGCGTCTTCCCTGTTCACTGACATGGATGCCATCACAGAGTAAGGTCTCTGCCCTTCTGAAGACAAATAGTGACTGACTGACGCTTGAGTGATACCCAGCAATGATGAGATCTTCGTCTGGGAGAATCCTTCACGGTGCAACGACCTTGCCACCAGCTGCCGGAGCGGCGGGAGGAAATAGTCCGTCATGACCTCGTCGGGAGGTTGCATGACATAAGTCGGTTATTTACTCGTTTATAAACGCCTAGAGAGTCCGCGCCGACATGGGCGGCGCGGGCGAGAAGAGAAGCGGCTTAAGCATTCGCGTCCTTGCAGAAGCCATTGTCATGGTGGCTCTTTCTAGCGTCCTTTTCATGGTGAAGATATTCACCTTCCCCCAAGGGGGAGAAATCACGTTGGGCTCAATGGCCCCAATCATTCTTCTATCCCTGCGGAGGGGACCCAAAGTAGGGGTTTTTGCCGGAGTTGTCTTCGGAATGATTGTGTTGGATCTTGAACCCTTCATATGGAACGTGCCTTGGCAGGTGCTCCTCGATTATCCGCTGGCCTTCGGAGCACTTGGGCTGTCAGGGCTCGTGAGCTACTGGCCGGGGAAAAGGGAAGGAGCATCCTCCTTGAAATCAAGGTCGCTCCTGGTTCCGTTGCTCGGTCCAGTCATCGGGATAGGTGGGAGGTTCATCTGCCATTTCGCTTCTGGAATCATTTTCTTCTCGTCGGAGGCCCCCGCGGGAGAGAGCCCAGCGCTGTACTCAGCACTGTACAACGGAGCGTTTCTACTTCCTGAGTTCGTCATTACGGAGTTCATCCTGTTCCTGTTGTTGCAGAGGAACATCCTGAACGTATTCCGTTGAATGGGGATGTTCTTGCACGTGGAGTCCGGGGCTAGTCGCGGCAAGATCATCTATGGAAAGGCGGGCAGGGAGCTCCTCGAAGGGGTCGTCTACCGGAATCTCGGTGTCAAGAGATCGGAGGTCATCAAGGGTCCGGGACGGGGGATGGACAACGCTGTGATCGGGCTCGGTAGGAAGAAAGTCATGATTCTGACGGTCGATCCGGTCTCTGTCATCCCATCGCTCGGGATGGAGTTGTCGGGTTGGCTGAGCGTCCATCTAATCGCGTCGGACTACACCACATCGGGCTTGAGACCCGAGTACGCGACCTTCAGCTTCAACTTCCCACCTGAGTTGGGCGACGCCCAGCGCGAAGACTACGTACGGTCGATTGGGGAGGAGTGCCGCAGGCTGGGGATCACGATCGCCGCCGGACACACCGGGAGCTATCCTGGGGCAGGGTTCACGATTGTCGGGGCGGGATCGATGTTCGGGTTCGGGCGCAGAGGAGGCTTCGTCGATCCTTCGATGGCAAGACCAGGCGACGCGATTCTGATGACCAAACAGGCGGGCATCGAGGCAACCGCCTCGCTGGCGCTCTCATTTCCACGCTATGCGGAAGGGAAGGTGGGCCGCCTGAGGGCATCGCGTGCGAAGAAGTTCATCAGATCGTGTTCGACCGTGACCGACGCCCTCACTGCTGCGAGAATCGGCCTTGGCAGAGGCGGAATAACATCGATGCACGACGCTACCGAAGGAGGCGTCCTTGGAGGCCTTGAAGAGATGGCATACGCTTCGGAAACCGCGTTCCATGTAGACGAAGGTAGGATCAGCGTTTCAGAAGAGGTCGCCGCGGTCTGTGGAGCATTTGGTCTCGACCCCCTCGAGTCCCTCAGCGAAGGGACGCTCATAGTGACGTGCAACCCGGACAGGCTCGACGATGTGAAAGATGAATTCGCAGGATCAGGGATACCAATCCAGGAGATCGGGTCTGTCAAAGACGGGGTGGGGCTCTGGGTCACCAAGGGTGGCGGACGCTCGAAGAGAATCAAGCCTGGAGTGGACAGATACTGGGCTGTCTACGGGGACTCGATACGCGCGCGCCTGAGATAGCAGAATCGAGCCGGACAAATGGATTCGTCAGGACATCCTTGGTGAAAACGAACCAGAATTTCGAAACCACGCGGCCTGTGTCGACCCTGTGTGCGGGACCAGCCTCCTCGGGCCTCAAGCGGGACCCAACCGACCCCCCCTCTCGTTTATCACTGCGCGGAAGGAAGCCGGAGGCTAGACCATGTCGACAACTGAGCGGGCGGCCCGCGTCCTGAAGTCGCTGAAGGACGAAGAGTGGAGGACGCTGGCTGGGCTGGAAGAGGCAGCCACCGGACATGGGACGGCTGACATCGGCAGGCTTGCGCGGATGAGCCGGCTCCCTCCTGAGCGGGTGCGGTTCGCAGTCGGACAGCTCGAGAAGAGGGAGTTGGTGAGCCGGCGGGGGTCTGGATACGCCCTGACGAAGGAAGCGGTCGAGGCCATGGCGCTCAGAGATTACGTGAAGAGGGACCTGATCTTCGCTTTGGGTGCGGTCATTGCGAAGGGCAAGGAGTCGGACGTCTACGAGACGCTCACGGAGGAGGGTTCGCCGCTCGCCCTGAAGTTCTACAAGCTCGGAAGGACGAGCTTCACCAGGGTGAGGAAGAAGAGGTTCAAAGAAGGCGCCGAGATGCGGAGTTGGATGACGGCTAACTACGAGGCCGCAAAGAGGGAGTACACAGCACTGAAGAAGCTCGAGGGCTTGTCTCCCGTCTTCCCCAAGGCGATTGCCTTCAATAGGAGCACCGTTCTGCTGGAGGAGCTGTCAGGTGTCAGGCTTTCGCAGAGACCGGAGCTTGAGGACCCTGAGGCGGCGGCACGCACCGTCATCGAATCGATCAGGAAGGCGTTCCTCAAGGCCGGGCTGGTCAACGCCGACCTCAGCGAGTATAACATCCTCACCACCGGAGCTGCGCTGTGGCTGATAGACTGGCCCCAGGCGGTCGGAGTGAATCATCCCAACTGCAGAGAGTTGCTCGAACACGACGTGACGGCCGTCGCCAAGTTCTTCCGGAAAGCCTACGGGGTTGAGCTTGACGAGAAGAAGGCGCTCCTCTTCGCGACCGGCGAGGAAGAGAGCCTAGAATAGCTCAGACTTCTGTAGGATTGACCTCGTGAACTCACAGAGCCCTAGAGCCGAATCTCCTCCGCATAGAGGGACCGCTGCAGCGTGCAGGAGCTTCCCTAGATCCGATCCTCGATCTGGATGTAGAGGACATTGTTGCCCCTAATCACGACCTTCCCGTAGTTGGCCTTCTTCGCACCATTCTCCAACTCCTCTGCATCCATCAGGATGACGTTCATGTACGAGTCGACGTTGGACATCTTTCCTCTGTACTCGAGTGCGTTCTTGAGCGTAACCGAGACCTGCTTGTTGGTCGCCTTCTGGAGGACGCTTAGTGGGCGCTTGGCCTGAGGAGGGGGCTGAGAATTCATTCGGGCTTTTGCTCGGGGCGCCGTGTCAGAGTTAAAAAGACATCGGTATTGAAACGACAGCGAAGACAGGTCGTTGGACGGCAGATGACTCCAGAATTGACGGGAACGGATGTGGTGAAGCGGACAGCCTCTTTTCCGACGCTCAGTTCAGGGTCGGTGACCCTAGACGGACTCCTCGAGGGCGGTTATCGAGGGGGCCGCGTGATCGAAATGCACGGGAGGAGCAACGCAGGGAAGACGCAGCTGGCCATGCAGGCAGTCCTTTGTGCCGCACGGAAGGGCAAGAAGTCGCTCTTCGTCGACACCGAAGGCACCTTCAGACCTGAAAGGCTCGTAGGGATGGCGGAGGCCCGGGGATGGGACCCCGCCGGTCTCCTTGAGAGGATCGTGTACCTGAGGACCGATTCGTTCGTCGAACAGACAGAGGCCGTTACCAAGATGAACGCAAGGGAGGGGACTGCAGCTTGTTCGCTGGTCGTCGTCGACACGCTGACTAGGAACTTCACGATCGCCCTGCCAGGCAGGTCGAACCTCGCCGAGAGGCAGGGAGCCCTCGACCTGTATCTGAGCGAGACTGCCAGGGATGCCTACCTCAACGGGAGAGCATACCTCCTGACCAACCGGGTGACATTCGGACCGTCGCACGATGTCGCGATCGGAGGCAGGACAGTGGAACAGATGGTCTACGCGACGATTCTGTTGGAGAGGGACGGAGACTCCGTAAGGGCGACCAAGTTGTCCACGGGCCAAAGCGTACTCGCCTCTCTGAGCAGGACAGGTCTGAACTAGGTCGGACCTGACGCCTCGACAGATTCCTACGGCCGGGCGGCCGTTCTCACGACTGCCCCTCAGTGCGCGCGCGCTGTCATGCTTGACTCGAACATAGGCTTCCTTCAGTTACGGGAAGGAGTCCTCCCACCAGCGGGAACGAAGTGAACGTCCGAGATGAGGTAGCGTGGGGACTTGTTGAACTCCGCTTTCACCTTCATACCGATGTAGATGTCCTTCTCATCTATTCCTACCAGCCTCGACAGTAGCAGGGTATCTACTTCGTCAAACTCCACCAAGGCCAAGTTGAACGGTGTCTCTTTGAGGAACTCTTCGCTGCCGTAGTAGCAAGTGGTCCACGAGTGGACCCTTCCTTGGAGTGGAAGCCTGATCCATTTCGTTTCGCTTCCGCAATTCATGCAGTGGCTTCGGGGTGTGGCGTACTTGTAGTGGCAGCTCTTGCACTCGCTTCCGAGAAGCTTCCCCTCCGCCAGCCCGAGGAAGAACTTCGAATCCTGGGCGTAGCTGTGGATGTACTTGATGTTGTAAGGCGAAAGGACAACCAAATCCTTGGTTCCCACTGGGTTCGTGTAGATGGCTGCCCCAGTCTTCTTCACCTCCTCCATGACGTCCCTGAACTTCGCGAACTTCTTGGGCCCTGCCAACTCAGACCCTCTCCAAAATGCTCACGGTGACTGAGCTCCCTGTACCTGCATGTGAGTGTATCAGTCCGCGCTTAGCTCCCTTCACTTGCAGCTTGTTGTTCCCGAAGTGCTTCGCAATGGAGTTCTGGAGCTGCCAGAAAGCGAACACCCCCTGCATTATCCCGGTCGCGCCCACTGGGTGTCCGCAGGCGATGAGGCCCCCCGATGGATTCACCGGGATGGTTCCTCTGTGAGGGAGCTTGAACCCGTAGTCGATGTTGTTCAGGAAGGGGTATCCTTGGTCGACGAAGTCGTATCCCTCGCCGTACCTGCATAGGCCGATATCTTCGTAGGTCTGTATCTCGGAGCTTGCGTAGGCATCGTGCAGCTCCACGAAACTCAGCTCCTCGGAAGGGTCACCTATCCCCGCGTTCTTGTAGGCTTCCAAGGCGGCGGTCCTCCCGGCCCTGAAGGAATGCACTCCTGGGTACTCGAGGTCAGAGTAGTATTCCTTGGTCTCCCAACTGAACAGAGGGACCTTCCCGTGGGGCCTGTCGGCCAACCTCATCGTGTCCGTGCCGCAACCGACGCCTTTGATCAGCACCGGATGGTCGGTGTACTTGAATGCGGCGTTCTCCGACGCGAGGATCATGACGGCAGCGCCGTCGCTCATCGCACAGATGGACGGCCGGTTCAGTGGGTGGGCAATCATCTCTCCGCCGAGTGCCCCCTCCATCGTCTGCCTTTCCGGATATTGGGCGTACGGGTTGTGCATGGCGTTGATGTGGTTCTTCACCGACACCATGGCCATCACCCTCCTCGCTTCTTCGATCGCCGCCCTCTGCGCCTTCCTCTCGTCCTTGATCTTCCCGTACTTCCTCTTCCTCAGAAACTCGTAAATGTGACGCTGGACCATCAGGGCGTAGTAGCCCGTATAGAACCCCCCGACCGGGTAGTCGAAGTTGGTGTCCGACGCGAGCGCGATGAACTCGTTCCCCTTCCAGGTCTCGACGCTAGACATAGTCTCAAAGCCGGCGACCAGGCACACGTCGTTCCTCCCGCTGGCGATGGCCTCCCATCCGGCCTGGATGGCCTGTCCCCCCGTGGCGCCTCCCCATTCTATCCTTCTGGAGTCCTTGGGGTTCAGCCCGAGGAAGTCCTGCACCATCGAGGCGGCTTTCAGTTGCCTGGCGAAGTGGTCCGAGAAGTAGCAGATTCTGCTGCTCTCTATGTCTGAGGGCTTGAGCTTGGGCAGGTCCTTCATGGCGTAGTCGTAGGCCCTCTTGACCATCAGCCGGAAGTCCATCTCGGGGTGGGCCTTTGCGAACTTTGTAACCCCTCCAGAGACGACGTAGACCTTTCTTTGGCCCGGCAACGGGCCAGCGGGAATTTGGCCTGTATTAATCTCCTTCCACCAGTTCTGCTCTGCCCGGAACCGCTATCGTAGTGTCGGTTTCACACGCGCGCACTGACTGACACGCAGGACATTTCGTAATTCATCTGAACTGGAAGACAGAGGTACCATCGGGGGCAGACGAATTGGTCGAGAGGTCACGGCAGAGTCAAACCGTGGCGAACCTGTCAGACAGCGTAAACGAGTTAACTCAATGGTCTATCTGGCTAGGTCGGATGCTTTAGGAAGGCTAAATACCAGCTGACAGCCGTGCTGACGAGTAAGACCGTGCACGAAGGCGTTTCATCGGTCCTGGAATCTCTCAGGAACTCCGACTTGGAGGGCGCGAAAAGGATGCTCGACGCTCTCTCGCCAGAGGTCAAGAGCGAAAGAGAAAGAGGCAGCCTGTTTGCAGCTGCCGGAATCTATGCCAGCATATCAAAGGGTAAGGAAGGGACGCTCCAGTCGTGGGGTCAGGACAGGATAGCCAGGGCCGCAAAGTCCGTAGAGTCGAGTCAGATGGCCGACGATTTCGACAGAGGATACGCCGAAACTCTGTTGGACTACGCGAAGCTTATGCAGGGATTAGCGTAAAGAGCAGAATCCACGTAAACAAGAAAGTCAGTACGTAACCCCCTACTCCCGTGCTGTAGAGTTTCCCGAGGTTCTCACGCGCCGCTTCCTTGAACCAGAGATACCGCGCGAGGTAGTAGGATGCGAGATAGAAGATGACCCCAATCAGCAACCCGTCGATGTAGTCACCAGGGACAAAGACCCGGTCTGCCGCCATCCCACCGAGCACACCCAAACCGATTCTCAGCCAATATAGCTTATCAAATGGCAGCGGGGCCGTAGCCTTTGTGACAGAACTCGCTGGCTTCGAGGTCTTGGCGCTCATCAAGGAGATTGGTTCGACGCTGCGAGGTACCTACGTTAATAACATTTACACGCTAGGAGACGCCCAGCTGCTCCGCTTCAGGAAGCCAGGAGGCGAAGACGTGTGGCTGGTCGCCTCACCCAGTCTCGGGGTCTGGATTTCGGAAAGGGTGTCCGAGAGAGCCGAGACCACAGACTTCACTTCGAGGCTGAGGGGCGAGCTGGAAAGGGCGCGATTTGCAGGGGCCTCCCAAGTCGACCTAGACCGGGTCTTCGAACTGGACTTCGGGGAAGGCGAATCGACCAAGAGACTGATAGTCGAATTGATGCCCCCCGGAAACATCATCCTCGTGGATGGGAACGGGACAATCCTGCTGTTGAAGAATGAAGTCAAGTCGACGTCACGGAGACTCGTCAGAGGAATGGCATACTCCGCACCGGCTCAGAGGAGGCTAAGCCCCTCGGCCGTCGGACCGAAGGATGTGCTCGAGATGGCGAAGGCAGAGAAGACCGTCGGCAAGGCAATCGGGAAGCACGTGTCGCTGCCTAGGAAGTACGTCACCGAAGCCCTGACGAGGCTCTCTCTCGACGCAGAGGCGGCCAGCTCGCAGCTCGAGGGGAGGGAGGCAGAGGTCACGGGCGTCCTGAGGGAGATGCTGGAAGAAGCGCAAGAGAGACCCCACCCTTGCGTGTGCGAGACGGAGGACGGAGACGAAATCTTCGTGGTCCCTCCCAAGAGGCTGAAGGTGAAGAGAGAGTCGCAGACGGTCTCGTCCCTCTGCGATGATATCCTCCTTCAAGAGGTGATTGAAGGGGCCGCTCCGACTGACAGACGAGAGGACAGGGAACGCCGAGAACTCGAGGCAACCATATCGAACCTGAAGTCCGAGGAGACATCCCTGCTTCGGGAGGCGTCGAGGCTCCGTTCTCTCGCTGCTGAGGCGGCCCGGGCTGCTTCGGCAGCCGATGCCAACAAGATCGTACTCAACGGAGGACTGAAACCGAGGGTCGACCCGGCGTCCCCAGCCGCGGCGGCTTCGCTGCTCTACGACGGGGCGAAGAAGGCGGAAGATAGGGTCGTGGACATCAGGGAGACTGTGGCCCGCCTCTCTAGGAGAATCCCCATTGTCAACGCCGAAGGAAGGCATGCGACCAAGAGGCTCGCGAGGAGGAAGCAGGAATGGTATGAGAAGTTCAGATGGTTCTTCACTAGCAGGGGAAGGCTCGCGCTCGGAGGGAGAGACGCCCATTCAAACGCAACGCTCGTGAGGAGGCATCTCCAGGAGGGCGACGTGGTCTACCATGCAGACCTCTTCGGCTCCCCCTTCTTTGTGCTCAAGGGGGGGAAAGAGCAGACAGAAACCGAGGTCGGCGAAATGGCACAGGCCACAGTTGCCTTCAGCAGTGCCTGGAAGACGGGACTGGGTTCCGCGGACGCGTACTGGGTCAACAGCGACCAGGTGTCAGCTTCGGCACCGAGTGGCGAGTTCTTGCCCAAAGGGAGCTTCCTCATCAAGGGGAAGAAGAACTCCGTACAGCACAACCTGGTGGAACTGGCTGTGGGCCTGGACCGAGAGGGCAGGGTGGTGTCCGGACCCGAGAGCGCCATCAAGACCGTGGCAGTGTCGTATGTCATTATTAGGCCACAAAGGGAGAAGAGCTCGGACACGGCGAAGAGAATCCTGAGGGACCTGGGAGGCCCCAAGGACGAAGCCAAGGCGCGAGTCTCTGTCGACGAGGTACTGAGGATGCTCCCCGCCGGAGGGGGCAAGGTGCTGCGGAAGCACTCCTCCCCAACGGGATCCGCCGAACCCAGAAACGCGTAAAAACGCACCAGGGGTCGGACTGCCTGCATGGCGGTGGTTCCTGTCAGGGAACTCCTGATGCCGGGTTACGCGTACGACGTGATGTACGTCCTCTTCTTCATCAGCTTCGTAGTCATGTTCTACGGGCTCTACCGCCATCTAAGGCGGTATAGAATCGGGCTCCGACAATTCCTCCGACTGATCTTCACAGACTTTCGCACCAAGCTGAAGAGGTTCCTGAAGTTCGGCATAGGGCAACGGAAGGTCATCAACGAGGAATCGGGCGGGATAATGCACGGGGCCCTCTTCTTCGGTTTCCTCATGCTCCTGGCGTACACGACCCTGATCTTCATCCAAGATGACTTCCTTCTGAGACTCTTCGGCATCACCTACCTTCAGGGGAGCCTGTACCTGACCCTCGAGTTCCTGGGCGATGTCCTAGGCATCGCGTTCGTGGTGGGGCTGCTGATTGCGGTCTACCGTCGATACGTGATGCGCCTTGATAGGCTCGAAACTAGGTGGGACGACGGGTTCGTCCTCGGGATGCTGATCTGGATAGGAGTCTCGGGGTTCCTCGTGGAAGCGCTCCGGTTCGTGTGCTCTGGCCAAGTTGGGGCGTGTGGTCCAAAGGACCTCCAGCCCTTCTGGCCATGGGCGTCCTTCTCGCCCGTGGGCGGGACTCTCGGTAGGCTGCTCGGGATGACCGGGCTCCAGGCGGTGGGGGCTTGGCAGCTGTACCAAGGGTTCTGGTGGCTGCACATGGTCTCCGTGATGCTCCTTATTGCCGCCGTCCCGTACACTAAGCTGGTCCACGTCTTCACTTCCGGGGCAAACGTAGCGATGGCCCCGGTCAAGCCCATGGGGAGGCTCAGCACGCCTTTCAACCTGCAGAAGATGCTGGAAACAGGCCAAGTCGAGACTCCTCCCAACTTCAGGAAGACATCTGACTTCACCCCCCTGCAACTGCTCGCTCTGGACGCTTGCACGAACTGCGGAAGGTGTCAGGCAGCCTGTCCCGCCTATGCAAGCGGGCGCGATCTCTCACCCAGGCTCGTGGTTCAGGACCTGTCTCGTGAAATGCGTCTGGGAGATGGAGAAGACGTGCTCTCAAAGGGCGTGATCAGGGAGACCGAGCTGTGGGCCTGCACGATGTGCAATGCTTGCGTCGCAGAGTGCCCGGTGTTCATCGATCAGGTAGGGTACATCACTGAGTTCCGCAGGACGCTCGTGAGCGACGGCAAGCTGGACCCAAAGAAGAGGGCCTTCCTCGAGAATGTCGGGCGCAACGGGAATCCATTCGGACTCTCCGCGTCAGAAAGGCAGACTTGGCTCGCCGACTTGGGCGTTCCGACCCTAGCGCAGAAGCCCGGCGCGGAGTACCTCTACTGGGTCGGGTGCCAGTCGAGCTACGACCCTAGAGGGCGGGGCGTAACGAAGGCGATGGTGAAAATCATGAAAGCGGCAAATGTGGACTTCGCAGTCCTGGGAAGCGAGGAGGCGTGCACGGGGGAGCCGGTTCGCAGGATGGGCGAGGAGGGAAGGTTTCAGGAGCTCGTGATGCGCAACTTGGAGACTCTCAAAAAATACTCCGTGAAGAAAGTGATTGTCCACTGCGCCCACTGTTTCAACACGTTCAAGAACGAGTACCCGGAGTTTGGCGCCAATTTCGAGGTTGTCCACCACTCTCAGCTGATAGCTCAGCTGATAGGTGAAGGAAGGCTGCGGCTTGGCAGGTTCGACGGCGAGGTGACGTACCACGACCCGTGCAACCTCGGCAGGATGAACGGCGTCTTCGATGCGCCGCGAGAGGTCCTCGAGTCCCTTAAGGGACTTGAACTGGCAGAAATGAAGATGTCGAAGACGGCGGGTTTCTGCTGTGGGGGAGGGGGGGCCAACATGTGGTACGAGGTGCCCGAGAAGAAGAAGGTGGGCCTGATACGCTTGGAGGAGGCAAGAGGGACAGGAGCCAAGACGCTCGCGGTAGCTTGCCCGTTCTGCATCACGATGTTTGAAGACGCGGCGAATGCAATCGGGACCGACGGATTTAGAGTACGGGACATTGCAGAGATGGTTGCCGACTCGCTCGAAGCTCAGAACAAGAACCCAACCTGAGAAGGCACGGGCGGTAGCAGGTTCGACCAAGAAGTCTGCCCCGGCACTGAAGCCCACATGACAAGACCGGGTCAGACGAGCGCGGTCTAGCTGTGCCTCGAAGACAGGACCTTCTGCATGGCGGGCACCAACTGATAGAGGTCACCCACTATGCCGTAGTCTGCGGCCTGGAAGATCGGAGCGTCCTTGTCTGTGTTGATCGCGGCTATCACCTTGGAGTCTTTGATGCCTGCTACGTGCTGCAGCTGGCCAGAGATTCCGACCGCGAGGTACAGCTCTGGCTTCACGTTGACCCCCGTCAGGCCGATGTGGCACTCCTCGGGGAGCCATCCTAGGTCTGAGGCGAGGGGCCTCGAACAGCCGAGCGCACCCCCTAGGGCCTTGGCCAGTGCCCCCACGATCTCCAAGTCCTCCTTCTTCTTCACACCGCGTCCAGCCGAGACTATCACCTTGGCGGCCCGGAGGTCCACTGTGCTCGCCTCCTTCTTCTTCACGGCCACAGTCTTTGAGCTTCTTGCGACCACTCCTACGTCCTTCTCGAAGACTTCACCCCCCGACCCGCTGAAAGCAGGGTAGGCACCGACCTTGATTGCGGCCACGCAGGGGAAGGGGTTGCTCAGTTTCGTTATGACCTTCCCAGCGTACTCGCCGCGTTCACCGACCAACATCTTGCCGTCGGCGGAGACCCTGGAAAGGTCCGGGAGACAACCGTTGCCCAACTTGATGGCCAACCTGGAAGCCACTTCCTTTCCGTTTTTCGTAGCACCTACGAGTATGACGGCAGGTTTCGCCTCTCTTGCCGCGAGGTAGAGCGCCCCCGCCGTCATTTCAGGGGATTCATCAGTGAGGTCCGGCCCCTTGATGACGAGCTTCTTGCCCGGCGAGGAGACAGAGGTCCTCGCCCTACCGACTTCGACCACCACGGCGTGGCCCGAGCAAGCGGCAGCGACCTCTTTCGCTGCAGACACGGTTTCGTTCGCGACTGCAGCGGATTCGGAAAAGGCCCAGACTTCGCTCACTTAGGTATCACTCCCTCAGATGCCAACGCATCGACGAGCTTGGAGGCTGCCTCGTCCGGCGAGCCTTCAAAGACAACGCGCTTCCTGTTCATGGCCTGGGCGGTCATCGAGATTACTCGGACAGAGACCTGGACTTCGCCTAGGCCCAGCTGCTGAAGGGTAAGCTCTTCGACAGGCTTCTTGGAAGCCTGCATTATCTGGATTAGGGTAGGATACCGAGGTTCGTTTATCTCGCTCACCACCGACACGAGGGAAGGCAGGGAGGACTCGACCGATTCCAGACTCTCCTCGAGCGACCTCTCCGCTTTGACAGTCTGGGCTGCCACTTCGAGCTTCCTAACATACCCGATGTACGGTATCCCCAGCCGCTCCGCGACCATAGGCGGAACGAGCCCGGTGTAAGTGTCAGACGAGCCTTCGGAGCAGATGACCAGGTCGAATGGTCCGGTCTTGGTAATCGCGGCCGCGAGCAGCTCGGAGGTTCTTGAAGCGTCCAGAGCCCGGGGGTCTGCTAAGACGTGAACACCCTTGTCCGCCCCCATCGCGAGTGCCTCCTTGAGGGACTTCCTTGCCTCGGCCTTTCCGACGGTAATCGCTACAACCTCCCCCCCGAGCGCGGTTCGGAGGCGCAGAACCTCCTCGACCGCGTTCTTGTCGAAGGTCCCCATCTTTGCCGGAGCACCCTCGAGCAGAGGCTTACCGCTGGAGTCGATCTTGAGCTCGCTCTCGTCGACTGCATGCTTCACGCAGACAGCGAACCTCATAGCGCCTTCGCCAGTTCCCGACTGGCTATTAGAAGCCTCAGGACTTCGGATGTACCCTCGCCTATCGTAAGGAGGCGTGCGTCCCTCCAGTGTCTATGAAGCTCGTCGGTCGTGTACCCATACCCACCGTAAACCTGGATAGCCGCGTCACAAACCTTGAGCGACATTTCAGTCGCGAAGACCTTAGCCTGCGCGGCTTCGGAGGAGTAGTCCACTCCCGATTCCTTGAGACGGGAAGCGTAGAAGTAGAGGAGTCTCCCGGCGTTTATGCCGGTCTTCATGTCGGCGATCTTTTCTCGGGTCAACTGGAACTCAGAGATTGGCCGACCAAAGGCGTTCCTCTGCTTGCTGTAACCCAGCGTCTTCTCGTAGGCGAGTCTGGATATCCCAACGTTCAAGGCGGCCACGATTATTCTAGCTCCATGCAGGATCTGAGTCGCGTAGTCAATCCCGTGTCCTTCGACCCCAACGAGGTTCTCCTTGGGGACGCGGCAGTCCTCGAATGTGACTTCTGAAGTCCTTGAGCCCTTCATCCCAAGCTTCTTCATGTCTTCCCCGAACTTCATCCGTGGGTTCGGGGCGTCCACGAGGAAACAGGACGGCCCCTTCTCAGTGCGGGCGAATGCCATGTAGAGGTCGGCCTCTCCCGCGTTTGTGATGAATGTCTTCGAGCCGTTGATGACATACTCGTCCTTCGATAGTTTCGCCGTCGTCTTGACGTTCCTTGCGTCCGAGCCGGAAGCAGGCTCGGTCAGGCTGAACGACGCGAGCTTCTTGCCGGATGTGAGCGATGGGAGGTAGGTTGCCTTCTGTTCATCGCTGCCAAACCTGAAGATGCCTTCTGCGACTGCGTTGTGGATCTCCACACTCAACGCTATCGACGCGTCAGCAGCACCGAGGAGTTCTATGGCGTTTGCGTAGACTGAGAAGGGGAGACCGAGCCCGCCGTGTTCCGGCGGGAATGGTATCTGACAGATCCCGTTCTCCAGCAGGCGCTTTCGATAAGGCCCAATGGGTTCCTGTCCGAGGTCGAATTTTGGAGAAAGCGGCATAATCTCTTTCTCCATGAACCCACCCAGCGAGGTAAGAATCTCCGAGTATTCATCGTGATTCGACGGATAGAAGGTCTCCAGAAGGACCTTGTGCTCGGCGCTGAACAAGGGCAAGGCGAGAGCTATCGCTGCGTCCCTTGTGAGACGCATTTAACGGTTCTCGTGAAGCATCAAGTCTGAATCGTTAGAAAACTGACTCGGCAAGGTTGAAGAGGATGGTCTTCTTCAAGCAAACGAATAATATCGCCTCTCCGTGGGGAACGACGCCGTGACAGACAGGGTCGGCATCATAGGCGTCGGATACGAGGGTTTTCGACCAGCGCACGCGCGCACAATGAAGAGGTAGCCGATTATGGCGTCTCAGGAGCACCCCACCCCGCTCTGGGAGCCCGATGCAGACTGGAAAAGACGAGCCAACATCACGCGCTTCGTGGATTCGCACTTCGAAGGCGGGTCCGTTGGGGAAGCCGCCTACGAAGACGTCTGGAGATGGTCGGTGGAGAACCTCGGCCCGTTCTGGGAAGCAATTTGGGATTCTGGCGGTGTCATGTCGGGCTCGGAGTATACCAGCGCACTGTCCGACAGCCGGATGCCAGGAGCGAAATGGTTTGAAGGGGCAACGCTCAACTACGCCGAGCATGCGCTTAGGACCAACGCCTCTGCCGGACCAGCGATAGTCCACCTCAATGAATCGGGAGAAAGGCGGGAGATCAGCTGGGCCGAGCTCAGGAGGCAGGTGGCATCGGCAGCGGCGGCCCTGGGCCGGCTTGGCGTAGGCAAGGGCGACAGAGTGGCAGCGTACATCTCCAACGTACCTGAAAGCGTCGTGTCGATGCTGGCAGCCGCGAGCCTCGGCGCGGTCTGGTCGAGCTGCTCGCCCGACTTCGGCGCACCCAGCGTGAAAGACAGGTTCAAGCAGATCCAGCCCAAGGTGCTGGTGGCTTCGACCAGCTATGGGTATGGCGGGAAGAGCTTCGACAGGAGGGAGGCGGTTAGAGACATCGTCGGGTCGCTCCCCACGCTTGAGGCAACGGTGTTGGCATCCGGTTCCGAGACACCCGCGGGTCTGAAAAAGACCGTGGATTGGGACGAGATGATCAGGGGAAAGGAGCGGCTGGAGTTCGAACGGGTGCCGTTCAGCCACCCCCTCTGGATTCTCTATTCGTCGGGGACCACGGGACTACCGAAACCGATCGTGCATGGGCACGGCGGAATCCTTCTGGAGCACCTGAAGGTCCTTTCGCTCCACAACGACCTGAAGTCCGGCGACCGCTTCTTCTGGTTCACGACTACGGGCTGGATGATGTGGAACTATCTCGTCGGGGGGCTCCTGCTGGGCACTACGATAGTCCTCTATGACGGCAACCCCTCCTACCCAGACGCCAACTCGCTCTGGACGCTCGCGGAGACGAACGGCGTGACATTCTTCGGCACGAGCGCAGCCCACCTCGGGGCCTGCATGAAGGCTGGAATCGAGCCAAGAAGCACTCACAGGCTCGAGGCGCTCAGGGGAATCGGGTCCACGGGATCCCCGCTGTCTCCGGAGGCATCAAGGTGGACGTACTCGCGCGTCAAGCAGGACCTCTGGCTCGCCTCGATAAGCGGCGGGACTGACGTCTGCACGCCGTTCGTGGGCGGGTGCCCCGTCCTCCCCGTATACGCCGGCGAGATTCAGTGCAAGTGCCTCGGCGCAGACGTGCAGGCGTTCAACGAAGACGGGAGGCCTGTCAAAGGGGAGGTAGGCGAGCTTGTGATCACCAAGCCGATGCCCAGTATGCCTCTGTACCTTTGGGGTGATTCAGACGGGAGCAGGTACCGCGAAAGCTACTTCGAAGTCTTCCCCGGGGTCTGGAGGCATGGCGACTGGATCAAGTTTACAGAGCGGGGGACCTGCATCATCTACGGGCGTTCCGACGCGACGATCAAGAGGATGGGGGTCCGAATCGGGACGAGTGAAATCTATCGGGTCGTCGAGACGATGCCCGAGGTCGCCGACTGCGTGGCCATCGATCTCGAGACCCCCGGGGGGCCTCCTCGACTGTTGCTCTTTGTGGTGACTTCGGGAGGGAAGAATCTGGATCAAGACCTCATCTCCAGGATCAGGGCGAAAGTGAGGACGGACCTCTCCCCGAGGTACTCTCCCGACGAGGTAATTCAGGTCCCTTCCGTGCCTAGAACTCTCAATGGGAAGAAGCTGGAAGTACCGATCAAGAAGATCTTCATGGGGGCCGACCCAACCGGGGCGGTCAGCGCGGACGCTCTTGCTGACCCGGCGTCGTTACAGTACTACGTCGAGCTCGCGAGACGATTGGGAGTTGTTAGGAAAGTCTGAGAGAGCGCGCGGACGCTCCACCTTCTGGGCGAAGTGGAGCTTGAGAAGGTCGGGGTTGGGATGAAGGTAAAAGCGGTTTGGCGCGCGCTTCAAACATGTCAGCCCCGAAGGAGTGGTCGTGACTCTGACCGAAGGCAGGGTCGACTCCGAGGGGGACCGACTCGCGAAGCCTAGGATCTTCGCGTTCGTTGTCTTCAAGGGGGTCACCGGAGGCCTGATTCACTTAGCCACGGGGAAAGGATTGGAGATTGGCTCGAAGGTCGTCCCAAAGTTCAGGGCGCCGGCGAAGCGCCAAGGGACCATCCTTGACATTGAAAGGTTCGTGAAGAACTAGCTCAAGGCTTGACCGTAGTCAGCCATTTCGAGTAATGTTTGACCTTTCCGTGGACTGTTCCTTCATACAGTTTCCGGAGCCTCTCGGTCGTCGGAAAGGCGCTGTTCCCGACCTTCCTGCCGTCGACTTCCCGAACCTTGGCAATCCCGACAGCGGTTCCGCTGAAGAAGAGCTCGTCTGCCGTGTAGAGTTCCTCTCTCGTCATGTCGTTCCTGTAGAAGTTCATCTTCAGATCGCGGGCAAACTGTATGACCGTGTCTCTGGTTATGCCTCTCAATATGCCCGAGCTCGCGGGAGGAGTGCTGAGGACCTCGTCCTTGACCCGGAAGATGTTCTCCCCCGGCCCCTCGGCGACCATCCCGTTGCTGTTCAACATTATCGCCTCGTCGTACCCCGCTTTCACCGCCTCCATCTTCGCGAGGCCGGAGTTGGCGTAGTTGGCCGAACACTTGGCCTGTATGGGCAGGGCTCGCGGGTCGATCCTGATCCAGCTCGAAATGGCCGCACGAACGCCTTTGTCGACGGCGTCCTTGCCCAGGTACGGACCCCACTCCCATGAAGCGATTGCGACGGAAATCTTGCTCGTCATCGGGTTCAGCCCCATTTCACCGTAGGCCGAGTACGCGATTGGTCGGATGTACGACTCTGGGACGCCGTTCTTCCTGGTCAGCTCGACGCAGGCGTCGTTGAGCTCCTTCACGGAATAGTCGATCTTCATCATGTAGATCCTTGCGCTGTTGAGGAACCGCTCCATATGCTCTCGTAGCCTGAAGATTGCAGGACCCTCTGGAGTGGAGAAGCACCGTATCCCTTCGAAGACTGCGTAGCCGTAGTGCAAGCCGTGTGTCAGGATGTGTATCTTCGCATCGTCCCAGTCGACGAACTTGCCGTCCATCCAGATCTTGCTTTGGGGCTTCATGGTCAGCAAGCCGCCTCCAAAACTCAACCTATTTAGGGATACGGCTTTTTCAGCTAACGTTCCGTTTATTATCGACGCATGACGACCCCTGCAAGAATGAGGAAACCATTGATCATCTCCGCATGCAGGACCGCCACTGGGAAGTTCGGAAAGAGCCTGGTCGGAGTCAGTGCTTCCGAGCTCGGCTCAATCACTGTCAGGGAGGCTCTCCGCAGAGCGAATGTCTCTCCCTCCGAAGTCGAGGAAGTGATAATGGGCAACGTCATCTCCGCCGGGCTCGGCCAGAACCCAGCCAGACAGGCAGCGATAGGTGGGGGGGTCCCCTTTGGCGCCGGGGCTATGACAATCAACAAGGTATGCGGTTCCGGCCTGAAGGCAGTCATGCTGGCCGCCCAGGCAATCAAGGCCGGGGATGAGGACCTGGTCGTGGCTGGCGGGATGGAGAGCATGAGTAACGCACCTCACATCGTCCGAGGCGAGCGCTGGGGAGTGAGGCTCGGTGACGCAAGAATCCTCGACGCGATGATTCTTGACGGACTCTGGGAGGCGTACAACAACTACCACATGGGAATCACAGGCGAAAACGTTGCCGAGCGGTATGGAATCACGAGAAAAGAGGCTGACGAGTTCGCATACGAAAGCCAGATGAAGGCTACGAGGGCGCTGAAGGCCAAGCTCTTCGACGAGGAGATCGTGAAGGTCAGGATCCCGAGAGAGGACGGCGAAGGCGTCGAGTTCGACAACGACGAATGTGTCAGGGCTGACACGACGATGGAAAAGCTCGGAAAGCTGAAACCCGTCTTCAAGGAGGGAGGCGTCTGTACCGCAGGCAACTCGTCCCAGCTGAGCGATGGGGCCTCGGCGGTGGTAGTTGCCTCGGAGGAGACTGCAGAGAGGCTGGGCCTGAAGCCGCTGGCGGAGATTGTGGCGTACGGGACAGGGGGCATGGAGCCCGCCCGCGTGATGGAGGCACCTATACCCACGACCAAGGCTCTCTTGAAGGAGGCTGGGATGACCGTGGCCGACATCGACCTCTTCGAGCACAACGAAGCCTATTCTACAGCATCAATCGCTGTCAGGAGGGAACTCGGAATTCCGGAGGAGAAGTTCAACGTCAACGGCGGAGCCGTGGCACTGGGCCACCCCCTGGGCTGCAGCGGGGCCAGGATCCTCACTACCCTCATCTACAACCTTAGGAGGAACCACAAGGAGACAGGGCTGGCAACTGCCTGCCTCGGCGGAGGCAACGCCGTCTCAATGATCATTCAGAGGCAGGCTCCCTAGACGCCCTAAGGAAGGCCTTTCCCGTCTGCTGAGCCGTGGGACGTCTACCAAGCGTGTCTGAGCTGCGAAAAACGGATGACTCTTCGGGTCTAGACTTAAGTATCGTCGTGTGCAGTTAGAGAGTTGACGACGATGTCAGGCCAGCCCGAACGCCTTCTGATACTCTGCATCGACAGGGACGACGACCTCGGAGCGAAGACAAACCTCCAGACTCCTATCGTGGGAAGAGACGCGGCCATCGCAGCGGCGACGAAGCTTGTGATGGCAGACCCGGAAGAAGCCGACGCCAACACGATCTTCGCGGCCGTCAAGAAACACGATGAATTGGCGGCCAAAGGAACAGCGTGCGAAGTGGTGCTAGTCTGCGGCGATGTCAGAAGAGGTTTCGACGCCGACAGAAGGGTCGGGATAGAGATACAGAACGTCGTAAAGGGTTCCGAATACACCGGGATCGTCCTGGTCTCGGATGGAGGGGAGGACGAGCAGGTAATTCCAATTATCCAGAGCTTTATGCCAATCGTCTCAGTTCAGAGGGTGACAGTCAAGCACAGCCAGAGAGTCGAAGAGACCTATCAGGTTCTCGGGCGATATCTGAGAATGCTCGTCTTCGACCCCCACTATTCAAGGTGGAGTCTCGGAGTGCCGGGTCTGATCTTCATTCTCGCGGGGATTCTGATAGTGTCAGGTCACTCCCTCGACGCGGAACTCGTCACTCTGCTGATACTCGGAGGGGCGTTCTTCACCAGAGGGTTTAGCATAGACAGGACGGTAGCTGGAATGCTGCAGAGGGGGCCCACGGGCTACATGAGACTCTTTTCCATGGTGGCCAGTGTCCTGGTCGTCATCGTTGGCGTCTTCACCGGTTACAGCTCAATGGTCAGCCATGTGTGCTCAACGGCCGGCGGCGCGCCCTCCTGCTTTCAGCAGAGCGCAGGACAGCTGATCGGCGGGAGTCTGAACCTCGTGTGGTCAGGAATAGCGATTTACGCAATAGGAGCACTCCTTTCTCATGTGGCCAGGGAGAGCATCCGATGGAGGCGAGACGGTTTCGTACTGGTGATGTTAGCTCTCTTCTACCTTCCTATGTGGACTTTCTCGCAGTTCCTGATTGGAACATCCGCCACAGAATCGACTGTCCTTCTGATTTCCTACATCCTTCTGGGCCTGGCAGCGATTTTCGCGCTGACAACCGCGATATACCCCAGGGTGAGGACCAAGGGCGTCCCCGAAAGGGAATAGCCCGTGCTGGACTCTGTGCTTCGAGCGGTCGGCGCCTACAGGCTCTATGAAGGGAGGCTCCAGGCACAGATTGAAGCCCAGATAATTCCCTCTCATATCGGGATCATACTCGACGGAAACAGGAGGTGGGCGTCGAGCCAAGGTTTCTCGGACGGCATGGGCCATGAGGAAGGGGCCAACAGGGCGGAGGAGCTCCTAGACTGGTGCCACGAGTTGGGAATAAGGACCGTCACACTCTACGTGCTCTCGACCGAGAACCTCGACAGGACCCCCGAGGAGCTGGGAGAACTTTTCGTCCTTCTCGAAGCCAGACTTACGAGGCTCCTTTCGGACGCAAGGATCACCAGATACGAAGTCAGGGTGAGGGCTATTGGGCAGCTCGACCTACTTCCGAAGTCGATTCGCGACCTACTGTCGGCGATAGAGGCAAAGACTGCGGGGTTCGAAGACCACTACCTCAACATCGCGGTTGCGTATGGTGGAAGGGCGGAGATTACGGATGTGGTAAGAGCTGTAGCTCTGGAGGTGAAAGCCGGTAAGCTCGCGCCCGAGGAGATAACCGAAGAGACGATCGGGAGGAGACTCTACACATCATACCTTCCGAACCAGGAGCCTGAGCTGATAGTCCGGACCTCGGGCGAAGAAAGGATGAGCGGGTTCCTTCTCTGGCAGGGCGCATACTCAGAACTCGTCTTTATGGACGTCTTCTGGCCGGCCTTCCGCAAGATCGACCTGATGAGGGCGATTAGAACGTATCAAAGAAGGACCAGAAGACGCGGGAAATAGCAACAACCGTTATAACCGCTGAAACAAATAGGTAGGCCGACTTGAAGATAAGTCTCGGGACCATCAAAGACCAGGGAGAGGAGCTGGCAGCGTTCCTTGAGCCCAGAGTGGGAGTCAAACCGTCGGTTTCGGGCGACACTCTGGAAGTGGAGGACGGTTCGATCAGGGAGGGAGTCAGACCAAGGCATGTCAAGACATACATCAAGCGATTCATGTACATGAAAGGAATCAGGAGAAAATACCGCGTCTTCGTGTCCGGAAAGGAGCTCACGATTCAGGAGATAGAACTCGGCGAGGAAGAGGAGACGAAAGAGAAGAAGCGCAAGGAGGAGGCCTCAAAGGCACCAAGCAAGGAGGAGAGCCCCGAAGAGAAGGAAGAGCCGGAACCCAAGAAGGCGCCAGAAGAGCCGAAACCGGAGAAGAAGGCCGCTCCCAAGAAGCCACGTGCGAAGAAGAAGACGGAGTCCTAGACTAGCGGGTCCGGGAAGCCCTGGCCTGCTTCATCTTGATTCTGCGTTTTGCCTTGAGGATCAGCCTCAGGTAGTTCCTGGCCTCGCGGAGCCCGCGAAGTGAGCTCGCATAATCGCCCAAGGTGAAGCTCTCCGAGCCCTTCCTGAGATTTCTGAGTGCGAATTGGAGCGCCTGCCTCTCGTCCGGCACCGAATACCGCTTCGCTTTCACGAACCTCCCGGGGTTGTCTTCGTCTATCTCGACTCTGATGAATACGACGCTCTTTTCGACGTCAAGGTAGGCTCGCCAGATCGAACGGACTTGCTCTTCTGTGGGTTCGCCCGATATTTCTGCGATCAGGGCGACGATTCTGTCTTCTGCGTCCCTTAGATCTGTACGAGTCTCGTCACGCCAGCCGCTCACACTCATGCTGCTCTCGGTAGTGGTATTTGGGGTGGGACCTGAATTTTGGCTCGTTCATCCTTATAACGGCCACCAGAGGGGCACGCTCGCGTTGCCGAGAAAGGAGGAACAGAAGATCGGTGGTGCCTGCTACGTGGGGCTTGATTCGCTCCTCGAACTGGGGAGGCTCTCTTGTTTCCTCGAACGGGCCCCGTTTCCGCTCTTCGCGTTCCGGCAGGGGCGGGCCACCAGGATTGCAGCTCAAGCAGACCTCTTCATGGGGACGCCCGTGTTCTACTTCTTTGACTCTGCGAAGGTCGATGAGTTCCTCGCATATCGGATTGCGGGTGAAACTGAGGAGGTCCAACTCGTTCCGACTGCAAACAACGCTTCGTACCTGTACGCGCCTGTTATCAGAATCCAGAAGATGCCCGAGCCCTTGGCTGGCAAGAAGGAGTTCCAGGACAAGTTCATGTCGGTAGAAGTCGAGAACATCCCGAGCCTCGTGAAGGTCGGGGCGTACAAGACTCTGTTCGAGGAACCGCCGCTGCCTCTGTTCGCATTCAAGGAAGGATCAGTCTGGGTAATCGGGACGTTCGCCAGAATAGACGACTACGAGGAGGCGTCAATCTTCTTCTACACCCGAAGTGAGGATGCTCTGACGGGCTTCGTGAGGTATTCCTACGACAAGATCACTGAGACGGCATTCGTTAGAAGGACCGACGAGCCAGGCTATCACTACATCAAGGTCATCAAACTGGCCGAGCCGCACCCGCTAGTTCAATTCTAGGGCTTCCGCAGCTCTCCCCGATCGTCCGCCAGGAACCTGTCCGCTTTTGCCAGGAGCATCTTCGTGTTGTCGTAAGAGGCCCTGGCCACTGCCTCCGAGCACGAGAACCAGCCAAAATCCTGATGCTCGGACGAAATCTTCACCTTCTCGTCGTCAGCCTCAGCCAGCAAGTAGACCACCTGCTTGTGGATGTTCTTGCCGTCCCGTCTGTAGAAGTACTCAATCACCTTTCTGAACCCGGGCACAATCTTGATTCCCTTGAGTCCTGTCTCTTCTCCCACCTCTCGCCTGACCGTCTGAAGCTCAGTCTCGCCATCCTCCATGTTGCCCTTCGGGAAGTCCCACCTGCCCGCGTTCAGAAGAAGGACGTAGAGCCTAGTCTCCTTCTTGGTCGTCTTGAACACGACAGCGCCAGCGGACCTCTCTTCCATGTTCGCGACTCGAAGGGCGTGATTATTATCATTTGCAGAGGATGAAGGCAGGTGTCATCCTCATGTGCAGACTTGGGTTTCACGCCAATTTCCCAGTCGGAGGAAGCACGACATCGAGCAAACCCACCTTGGGGAGATCGCCCAGGCTTGACAGGTTCACAGCAGAATGTAGAGGATGAACGGCGAGGTTCGGGACAGGGAAAAGACGTTCAGGGGTCTAAAGACGAAAGACACGCCGATACTCAAGGGCTACCAACTCTACCACAATTTCATCCGACCCCATGAGGCGTTGAACGGAGAAACTCCCGCAGACCGAGCAGGAATCAAGGTCGAGGGCGAGAACAAATGGCTTACGATAATCCAGAACGCGAGCCATGCTCAGAGGGAGACAGACTCTGGGGTAGAATCATGAGCATTCAGAAGTTGCCGAAGAGAGAGAAGACCCAGTGTGCCACTATTAGGGCAAGCGCTACTGTAGCCGCTACTATCACCCAAAAGACTATGACTCTTCGATTCATCTCTCTACCATTAGGCTTCGTGTTAGATAACCATGTCCAGTCGGTTAACAGGGAGATGAACGGTGAGAATGGCCAACCAAGTTAACAGAACCTAGACCAAGGCTCTGTTACGTTAATCATTCCAAAGAGGGCCAGCACCAGTCCTGTAACAGTCGGGGGAACTGGGTAGTCTTCGGTAATCCCAGCCTCCGAGACCACCAATCCGCCGAAATCGGCGAGTGTGTAATCCCGGTTGACAGCCCGAGGAGGATTGTGGGCTGAATGAACAGAATTCTTGGCCTCATAGCATTGCTCACGGTTGTTCTCTTTGCCTATGGCCTCCTGACGGGAGAGCGAAGCATGACGACGGGGGCGATATTCTTCGGAGGATTGGCAATGCTCTTCTGGTCAGCCAAGACGCTTGGTGAATGAAGATGCCGTTAGAACTTGCCTTTGCGTGCCCTGACAAACAAAACAGCGAAGATGCCATAGAGCAGTACGAACACACCCAATGCGACTGTGCCACCTACTGGATTGAACGGGAGAACTATCAGGCCTACCACTACGGCTGTGCCCAGCAATACGACGGTGATTACACCGTCGATGAACTCATACATCCATTTCTCTCCTCTCGGGTCCACGAAAGAGTGGGACAGTGTCCTCATGCTGGCGTAAGCGCCAAGCACACACAGACCCACGAGACTCGTAAGAAGCGTCTCCATAATGGAGACGAGATTGGACGCCCACCATTCTCCCAGATACGGGACAAGGGCGGGCACATTGAGAGCAACTTGTTTGGCGTAGTTGTCCGACTGGATGATGAGAACCAGCCCTGCGAACAGCATGGCCCCAAGGAATCCCATCACAAGAACGGCCTGTTCTTGGTATTTCTTGTAGTCAATGGGAACCTTGATTCTCTTGGGGAACAACCCGCGGTAGAGTCTCTTCCACGACGACTTCTCTATCGGAGGGATGCTGGGGCTCGTCGGGGCGTTCCACACGGCCTCTTCGGGGTCTTCCTCGCTCAACGGGATTCTTTGGTCTTGAAGCATTCTCCCTTAACCGTTTCAGGGGTTGCGACTGACAGGATTCTCACGGATGCTCTGAAGCATCCCAATTCCGCTCCCAACTATCACAGGTATAGTGGTGAATCACGGGAACCTGATACTTCTCGCACCTCTCATCTTTGTAATTCAAGCACAGATAGCAGAACAGGTCATGGGCGGCAACCGTTTCTTGGTAGTTCGGAGGCTGGGGCATGAAGCCCAAAGCACCTTTCGGGCTCATGAGGAGTGGACTCGAACTCAGACAATCGGAGGGGAGAGACCCTTACGGAAGTGTCGGGACATGGTTAAGTAAGAAGCAGGCCCAAAGTCGGCGCGACACAGGGTTTGCTCTTTCTTCCCCGTCCGAAGTCCAAGTTCCAATACTACATCTATTCAGCCATCGAACTCGCACTCTTGATGGTAATCTCATATGCGATATTGCTAGCCGGACTCTACCTCATCGACTTCAGGCTGTTGGATTACCAACTCATCGTCTCGCTGGTGGTCGCTGAAGTGCCAATCGGTGTCTTCCTCAGCTACATACTGGGGGAAAGGAGGCATAGCGACAGGGCGAAGATGCAGGAGGCCGTGTCTATGGCTCATGCATTGATGGAGTTCGGGCACTTGAAGGTCTATCGTGTGCTGAGCATCGGCAGTTGGGAGAACTACGACTATCCTGCCTTGAAATATTATGTCATAAATGCCCTAACAAACAATGCCTTCCGCGCTCCTGACTTCGTTCACGAACTGGCCGAGACCAAGGTAATCAGGGAGACGACTTTCAAAACTACCGAAGACCTCGATAAGAAGATGTCAGAAGAGAGCATCACACTACACGACCACGAACCTGACCTTCAGGAATTGGGTCTCGACAGGAAGTTCTAGGTTATTTGGCATCCTTCGCCTTGAAGTACTCTCCGAGTACGGAGCGAACAGTCTCAGGAACAGAATCGAGTTTCCGCGCCTTCCGTTCCTCTTCGAGCGCCTTTACCATTGCTTCTGTCATCGCCACCATGACCTTTTCCATCATTACCTATACCCATACATCGCAACCCATATATACCTTACCGTATATAGCATTGGATAGCAATGTCAACCGAACAAGCACGCTTCGAGATGGACAGAGACGTATTCGAGGCGTGGATTCAGAGCCAAGAGAAGAGGAAGTGGTAGAGATGACTACTCCCGTTTTTGATTATCGCGCGGCAAGGGGCAAGGAGATTGCCTCCGTCGAGTCGAACGTAAGGAGGATTGACCAGAACGAGTATCGAGTGAAGTCCCAGTCGGGGAGCGGGGAATACATTGTCCTTTCGACAGAGACGGGTTGGAATTGCTCCTGCCCCGACTTCGCTTTCAGAGGCGTGAAGTGCAAACACGCCTTCGCGGTTGAACTCTCGTTACAGATTAGGCGACGAATAGAGAACGCGAGGCGCGTCGTGCCTCTCGACTACCAGTCGTGCCTTAGCTGTGGCTCTGAGCGGGTGAAGAGGGATGGCCTACTCCACAACCTGAGCGGAGACATTCAACGCTTCGAGTGTCTTGAATGCGGTAAGAGGTTCACAAACAACCTCGGCTTCGAGCGCATGAGGTCTAACCCGAAGGTAATCACGCTGGCGATGCAAATCTACTTCGGAGGCGCGAGCCTTCGGAATGTCGAGAAGGCGCTCAGACTCCAAGGGGTCAACGTCTCCTATGTGTCTGTCTTCAGATGGATTCGAAAGTATGTCGGGCTGATGCAGAGTTACCTCGACACCTTGACCCCGCAAGTTTCCGACACTTGGAGGGCTGATGAACTCTGGGTGAAGGTCAAGGGAAACATGAAGTATCTCTTCGCGGTGATGGATGATGAGACGCGCTTCTGGATTGCTCAGGAGGTCGCAGACTCCAAGGAGAAGCACGACGCGAGCCGACTCTTCCATCAGGCTTGGTTCAACGCTGGCAAGGCTCCCGCGACGATGATAACTGACGGACTTCGAACATACGGCACGGCCTACAAGAAGGAACTCGGATGGAGGAGGCACGACGCAAAGCAGACTCACATCAGGGAGATTGCTTTAGCGGGACAGGTTCACAACAACAAGATGGAGCGCATGAACGGAGAAGTCAGAGACCGCGAGAAGGTGATGCGAGGTCTGAAGAGAACCGACACGCCCATCTTGAAGGGGATGCAGATTTACCACAATTTCATCAGACCCCATGAGGCGTTGAACGGAGACACGCCCGCAGACCGAGCGGGAATCAAAGTGGAGGGAGACGACAAATGGATGACTCTAATCCAGAACGCTCAGCACCAGAAGCGTAACAGGGAGACGAATCAACACCAATGAATGTAACAGAACCTAGACCAAACGTTTTAAGGCGAACCTTTTCGGCGATATAAATTAGGATTGGTGAAGATTAAAGTCGCCATCGCGGGCGTGGGCAACTGCGCCTCGGCGATCGTTCAGGGCGTCCACTACTACAGGAAGAAGGGCCAAGACGATGGGCTGACCTACTGGGAGGTCGGAGGATACACACCAGGGGACATCGAATTCGTCGCCGCCTTCGATGTCTCGGCAAAGAAGGTGGGCAAGGACATTTCTCAGGCCATCTTCCAACCACCCAACAACACCATCAAGATATGCGACGTTCCTAGGCTCGGTGTTGAGGTCAAGAAGGGGCCCCTGCTCGACGGGATAGGGAAGTACCTCAAAGATGTCGTGCCCATTTCGGGCCAGAAGGATTCTGATATCGTCGAAGAACTGAAGACGAGCCGTGCTGATGTCCTAATCAATTACCTTCCCGTGGGCAGTACTACTGCGTCGTACCATTACGCTGAGGCGGCCCTCGAGGCGGGGACCGCATTCGTGAACGCGATACCCGTTTTCATCGCGTCAGATGAGAAGTGGGCCAGCAGGTTCGCAAAGGCGAAGATCCCAGTCGCCGGGGACGACGTCATGAGCCAGGTCGGCGCGACAGTCCTTCACAAGACTCTTGTCAAGATGGCCGTCGATAGAGGAGTCAAGGTCGAGGAGACTTACCAGCTCAATATAGGCGGAGACACTGACTTCCTGAACATGCTGGAAGAGACCAGATTGAAGGACAAAAGGGAGAGTAAAACGAGTGCAGTTCGCGCGATGTCGCCTTATGTGATCCCCACTAGGATAGGGCCGAGCGACTACGTGCCGTTCCTTAACAACGACAAGGTCTGCTACATCTGGTTGAAGGGGACGTATTTTGGCGGTACGCCTGTGAAGATGGATGTCAAGCTCCACGTCGTCGACGCCTACGACAGCGCGGGCGTCATGGTGGACGCTATCCGAGGGGCCAAGATCGCCCTAGACAGGGGAGTGGGAGGCCAACTGCCGAGCCTTTCAGCCTTCTGCTTCAAGCACCCGCCTGTCCAGATGCCTTACCTAGCGGCTAAAGCCGCATTCGAGGGCTTCACTTCGGGGAAGCTGGAACGGTAGAACTAGCCATCCGCCTCACATAGAAGGCCACCCCAAACAGGGCGACAAGAGCTATCGCTATCGGAATCAAGTATCTTGAGGTCACGTTCACTCCGATGGGTATTCCCTGCGTAGGAGTCGCGCCTTCGATTGTCACGCCTTCGTACGCGAAAGTCAACTTCGCCTTGTCTAACGACACGGTCGTCGCGGAGCTAGCGAACGCCAGGCCCGTCGCGTCGTAGTTCGATTGCGATAGGAGCGATGAAGTGTTGACCGTCAGGACGCCGTTGGAGAGGACAGCGTTGCTCAGATTCGACAGAGTCAGACCGGACGGAACTGGCAGCGTGAAGAGCACACTCGAGACGTTAACCGCGGCAGGGTTGTGAATTCTCAGAACGAAACTGAAGTCCTTTCCCTCTATCGGAGCCGAGGGCGTCGTCGTAATCGTTGCGTTCAGAGGCCGATACACCGAAACGTACGGGCCGAGACCCTTCAGCGAGAATTTGTTGCCCCCGAAGAAAATGGTAGAAGTAATGGCGGAAGAAGTGTGATTGCCATATGCGGCTGTGGCTGTCACCCCGTACCCCGTGCTGAGAGTGCCCCCTGGTGCAATTGAGCTGCTGGAGGTCGAAGTCACGGCGGACGTCCAGAGGCTGTCAAACATGTCGACCCCAGAACCGATGCTGGCATTGTACACGTAGAATGGCCCCTTGTTCACGGCAGACAGGGTTACTGTCGAATTCACCCCACTGAAGAGCAGCGATGGGCTGAACTGCTTTGTGAGGACATAACCTGTAGGCACTGCGAACGCGCTGGAGTTGCCAGTGAAGCCGAGTCCCGCAGTCGTTCCCCGGAACGACAGGGGAGGGAAGAAGTAATTTGTGGGGTTGGTCACGTTGACCTTCATGCTGGTCACCTTCTGGGCCGACTTTGCAGCAAGTGAAGTGTAGTTCAGAGAGAGGACGTTGGATGCGCACGAGATTCCTGTCCCGTTGGTGACGCCGCAGCCAAGTCCAGGGGGAATCGGGACGCGGGCGATGAAGCGGCTTATGTTGGCGGAACCGATGTTGGTCACTGTGAAGCTGAGAGTCAGGTTGATCACTGTGCTCCCAGCCTTCACCGGGGCGAGAGTTGCACCGACGACAACCGTCGCGAAACCCAGTTTCATCCCGGAGTGGGTGAATTTAAGCGGCAAAAGGTCAGCGGTTGTGTTGAACGAATGCCCGTTCTTGTCAGCGTACGTAACGACGTGCGTCTTCGTCACGTTTGTGCCGAGGAGTCCGCTCGCTGTCGTGTAGATGTTGAATGTCCTCGTGACTCCTGGCAAGAGCGCGCTGGTCTGCTGGCCGTCAGCGACGACGGATAGTGCGGGCCAGGTCCCCACGTTCTTGACCACCAAGCTGAGTGACTGGTTCCCGCCGACGGGCTCAGGGATTCCCCCGTTCGGAGTGAGGTATGCGTAGATTACGGGGTCATCCTCTCCTAGCGAGATGGTGATTGGGTTGAGCCATGCATGGCCTTTGAATGTGGATGCGCCTATCTTGTAGGCAAATTGGACTGCTTCAGTGGGAATTGTCACCCTCCCAGTTGTGTTCCCGATGTATCGGAGGACATACCACGGCGTTGTGCTCTGGCTCGCCGACATGCTAGCCAACGAGTAGGTCGAGCTGCCCCCGACGAGTCTGAAGAGCGACGGGTTCCACCAGTTGTCAGCGAAGGTCACATTGTTCAGTGCGGTCTTGTTCGACAGGTTCGTGAGCGAGATTGTCACAGTCATGTTGTCGCCCTTCTGAAGGACGCCCTGGTCGATGTACCTTGCAGCAAGCAGTTGAAGTGGCTGCTGAAGGACGGTCGTGTTAATCCCGAAGACCTTCTTCGAGCCTGCGACGGTCAGCGTGTAAGACCCAGTAAAGCGAGCCGTGTCATTGGCCACGATTGCATTATTATCCTTGGAACTCAGCACACCGTCCAACACGCGAACCTGAATGGTCGAAGAGGAACTCTGGTTCACGGCGGTCAGTGAAGTGATGTTCGTCCCGAAGTAGGTAAGCAGTTTGGGTCTGTTCTTGGTGTCCAGCGCCTGGTTGGAGATAGATCCGACGACAAGGCTGTGGGAGAACCCGGAGGAACCATTCGTTCCCTCGAGGATCACGAAGGGAGAGCGAGTGCTGGTAAAGTTGGAAATGGAAATTGCGGCCTCGAAGCCTCCCATGGAGGACGGGACAAGCTCCAGAAGAGTCGATGACACGATGTTAGTGAACGAAATGGGGCTGTAGAATTCGAACAAACCGGATCTATTGGACAGAGAGACGAAGGAAGACATGAGGTAGGCATCGAGACGTCCGGCGGCAACAAGAGCATCAGAATACGAATCTGAACTGAGGTTGAGGAAGAGACCCTGTGACGGAACGAAGGGGACGGGAAGCAAGTTGTAGCCTTCCGGTCCGAATACCTGGAAGTCGGACACCCATTTGGTCGTTCTGATCGCTGTCACGTTGTACCCGCTCAGACCTGGCGAATTCTCGAACTGGGCTAGCTTGCTGGACCCGTTAACTCCGGTGAACGTGAAGTACCAATAGGCGCTCGAACCTGCGATGAAGACGTTAAGCTTCTCTGAATATGCGCTCGAGGCCCACGACTGCTGCACCGGAAGGGCGGCCGGGAGAGCGGCCAGCAGCATCAGCGCCAGAACTGAAATGGCCAGAGCCTGAGAACGCTTCAAGTGAGACTCCGAGGGCCGACGATTTTGGCCTATAAAGCCGTTGGTTCGAGTCAGGTCGGGCGGGCTATCTCTTTCTGGTCGTCTCTTCTGCCGGGTCGTCGACACCCTTGTCGTCGAGCATGAAGACCGCATCCCTTTCGGGATGGTACGGACTGTCGACCATCCTAGCGATGCGATTCTTCGCAGCCTTCCTCAGGTATATTCTGTAGGTGCTGGTGTGTGCTACGACGTGACCTCCGGTTGGTCTGGTTGGGTCGCCGAAGAAGCTGTCAGGAGCGGCTTGGACCTGATTGGTCACGACGACCGCCACGTTGTATATCTCCGCGGTGCGGAGGAGTTGGTGCATGAACTTGTTGAGCCTCTGCTGCCGTTCGGCGAGCGTCCCCCTCCCGAGGAACTCGGCCCTGTAATGCGCGACCGCGCTGTCGAGAATGACCAACTTCACCTTCTTCTCTTCCAGCACCTTGCCGAGGTCTTTCACGATCAACTCTTGGTGCGCACTGTTGTAGGCTCTTGCCACCGTTATCCCCGAGAGTATCTTCTCAGAGTCGAGACCACGTGCCTCAGCGATCTCCGCAATCCTTTCGGGCCTGAAGGTGCCCTCAGTGTCGATATAGACGGCCCCTCCGTCGAGGCCTCCCTGGCCACGCGGCGTCTGGACCATCACGCAGAGCGTGTGACAGATCTGACTCTTCCCTGAGCCGAATTCGCCGTAGAATTCCGTCATGGCCCACGTCTCTATCCCCCCGCCGAGGAGATCATCCAAGTTCTTGGAACCCGTGCTTATCCTGTCTATCGCCTTCCTCTTCACCAGGAGATCTGCAGCACTGATGAAGTCCGGTTCGAGCCGCCCCATCTCGACCAGCTTCTTCCTGGCCTTGTTGTTCAGCTCCACGGCTTTCGAGATGTCAATGTCGACCGCATCAGCGACGTCCATCGGCGCCGATGTGGCAAGATCGAGGATTGTCAGAATCCCAGCGTCGTTGAGCTTCTGCTTGGTTGCAGGACCGACCCCGGGCAGGGTGTCCAGCTCAAGCTCATCGTGAGTCCCAGACAATGAGACGCCGACCCTCTCTCCACTAGATAAGCGTGACTTAGGGGGAGATCCGTGAAAGTGTCCGCGGGAATAGGCTCGCCGAGCGTATGTGCTTGAGACCCGCGATCCACCTCGTCGTTCTCTCGACGCCAATCCCGAAACCCGAGTGAGGAGGCATGCCGAACCTCCTCAGTTCCAAATACCAGGAGAACGACTCGGATGGAAGGTCCTGGCTTTCGATGCGTGCCATCAGCTCTGCGTGGTCGTGTATCCTCTGCCCACCTGTCGCGAGTTCCCCGATTCCCTCAGGCGCTATCAAGTCAGCCGACTTCGTGACCTTGGGCCTGTCTGAGTAGGTCATGTGGTAGAAACTCCTCGCAGAAAGGGGGTAGTCGGTGATGAAGAACGGAGACTCTTGGGTGAGGCTTATGGCTCGCTCCGCCTCTGTTGGGAGGTCCTCTCCCCATTCGAACGGGAAGCCTTTCTCCGCAGCAATCTCCCGTGCCTCGTCATATGTCATCCTAGGGAACGGAAGTGGCGGCTGCTTCAGGGTTCGCCCGAGAGTCCTGAGTTCGACCCTCCTGTTTTCGAGGACGCGCTCGACCATCCTGGAAAGGAGTCCTTCCTGGACCTTCATGTTGTCCGACTGGTCAGCGAAGGCCTGCTCTGATTCAATCATCCAGAATTCAGTGAGGTGCTTCGAGGTCTTCGACTTCTCCGCGCGGAAGGCAGGTTGGAAGATCCAGACCTTCTGCAGCGCGGGCAGAGCCGCCTCCTCGTAGAACTGGGCGCTCTGGCTGAGGTTCACCTTCTTACCAAAATAGTCGACAGAGAATAACGTCGATCCTCCCTCGACCGCCGCCTGAACGAACGTCGGCGCGCTGATGAGCTGGAACCCGTTTTCGCGGAAGTAATCGAATGCTGCACCTATCACCTCGGCCCTGATCCTCATGGTGGCTATCGCCTTGGGCCCCCTAATGCTCAGGTGCCTCTTGTCGAAGAGGAATGAGGCGGACTTTACGGCCGTTTTGGTGATGGGCCAGCTGTCGGCCTTTGCGACAACGACGAATTCCTCAGCGGCGATCTCCTTACCGCCGGGGGCCCTCTTGTCGTCCCTGACCTCGCCTTTCACCGTGACCGCCGATTCCATTGTAACTCCCTTAGCAGCCTCGAACGCTGCAGGAGCCTTTGAGCCCTTCTTCACGGAGACCTGGACGTATCCTGAGCCGTCCCTCATGAGGACGAAGATGAGACCTCCGACCGTGTGCTTCCTTGCCGCCCACCCCCTGACCTCAACCTTGGGCGTCGTGCCCCCGGAAAGAACGTCTGCAGCGCAGGCTAGCTCAAACGAATTGGATGTCACGACATGGAGGCTAGCTCGCTATGTGCTAAAAGCATGATGCGGTCCGTGCTGGCAGTCAAAGGGACTCTACAGGTGCGCGGAGCCAAGATCGGCTCGAGCAGCTGCAGCTTCGACTGTCATCCTATGATCCTTCGCTGGCCACCCTGACCACCTCTCCCCTCGGTTTCTTCTCGGCAAAGATCTCTGCCTGGAAGACCTGGACTCTCGTGGCAGGGTCGAGCCAGGCGTCGGGCGGAAGGCCGGCCTTGACGCACGCCTGCGAAAGGAACTCAACCTGGTCCATTCCAAACTCGGTCGCTACCTGAGGAAGGAGAAGGCCGCTGTTGTAGGAACGTGAAATCATCAGGCCATCCTTACCGATTCTTACTCGCGAGGGCATTTCTCGTCGGGGCGCGTCGAGGTCTTTAGGGAGGGTGAGGATGCTCACTTCGACGATGATGGAATCGAGCTCCTCCCTGCCGACTGGCGGAAAGCGTGGGTCCTCAGAGGCCGCTGCGACCGCCGACTCTCGGATGGCATCACCCAGTTTCTTGACTGGGTAGGGAAATCCGATGCAGCCTCTGAGATTGTTCCCGGCCGGGGCTGCGGTGTTGAGTGTTACGAAGACGCCCCGCGGCTCGGAGAATTGGCCTGAATCGAGATTCCTTGCGGGTATCTTCCTGCCATTTACGTGGCACTCGAGCGCCTCCCTCGCGAGCGTGACTGCGAGCCGCCCCTCCTCAGAAGAAAGCGACAACTGGAACCTCCTTGAGGATTCTGTCGAGCCACCTTAACTTTTTCCAATGGCTCCCCTTCCAGTAGTGCTGCCCGCACTCTACGCACTTGAAGAAGAGGCGGTGGCGCCTTAAGACTGAAGGTGGGACCTGGCCTGCGATGTCGGCCCTCTTCATTTTCTGGAGGTTTCCGCCGCAGAGGGAGCAGAGAGGTCTGCCCCTTGCGAGGCTGACGCCAGATGACTTCGCGGCGACCAAGAGCGAGGCCAACCTCCGAGTGTCGCTATTCCCGGAGATGAGTAACACGCTGGCCTTCCCTGTGCGCGCGCGTTCCGCCAGTGACCGGTCGGCCGTCAGAATTACCCTCCCCGTCGACCTTGCGATTCGCATGATTCCGTTGTCATCACCCTCCGAGTAGTAGAGAGTGTCGAAGCCGAGGGCTCTCATCTTGCGAGCCAGTGAGCCAAGCATTGCATCCGCCACGAATCTCGTCCCGCGAGTGTTCTGATGAGGCATTCTGTCTGGCCGGGCCCATGTCAGCGGGTCGTCTCGGCCGACCTGACCGACAGGTAGAGTCTCCTAGCTGCTGGGTCATTCTCAAAGTGGTCGCGGATCGGCGCTATGATACTGTTGAGAGACTCGCCGACGCCCTTCTTCAGATCAGCGGGGTGCAGGCTCCCTTTTCTGAAGGCGTCCTCCAATTCAGCATATGAGAAGAACTCGGCATTGCCGCCGTACTTCTCGGGCCTCTCCACCTTGAGCGATTTCATTTTCCGGAAGATGATGTGGCGCGAGTATTCGATCAAGGCGTTTCCTTCGAGTATCTTAGGAGGACAATACGCAGAGTTCACTTTGGAAAGTATCTGTTCCCTGCTATCATGGACAAATATCGAGGTTTCCGGCTTGCTCTTGCTCATCTTGCTCGCTATCTCCTGGTCCACTGCTCCGTTCTCGTCGAACCCTTCTGCTTCCTTCTTCCCCTGGAGGCCTATCAGCATGTGATGGTGGACGGCGACAGGTTTCTTCCACTTCATCTTGTCCGCAATCTCCCTGGCCAGGATGTTGGCCCTCCTCTGGTCGAGCCCCAACTGGCAGATGTCCACGTCGAGCCAGAAGATGTCGGCCACTTGCATCATCGGGTAGAAGAGCTGGGCGGTCTGTATGAGGTCCTTCGTCGTCCTCCCCATGATGGTGATGGCCCGCTGCGTTCTCGCGAGGGTCGAGTTCTGGGCGACTGTGATGACCTTCTTCCAGTACTCCTCGTTCTTGGTGGCGTCGCTCGTCCAGAGAACCTCAACCCTGCTCATGTCGACCCCAGCGGCGCGCCAGACTTCGACAAGGTACCTGCCGACCGTCTGGATCGTCTCGAGGTCGCCACCCATCTTGTTGTTGACCCAACCGAACCAGTCTGCGAGCAAGAGCTTCATCTTGACCCCGGCCTTGAGCATATCGTCGACCAGTATCGGGCGGAGAACCCCGAAGGCCATGTTCGCCAGACCGCTCGGTTCGAACCCATCGTACGCGGTCGGATGGTCGTTGGTCTCGAGAAGGGCCTTGAGCTCCCCCTCGGTGATTATCTCCTCGCCCACCTGCCTGATGTGAGCGAGTCTTGTCTCTAGGTCCAAGCCCGGCTCTCGCTATTCGACTCGGCTGTTAAAACCGTTCATACCGGTCGCCTCCGGTCGTCATGGCGAGAGTCAGACAGTCAGACTGGATTGGGACGGCGTCCAGTTCCAAGGGGTTCTAGGCCTTCTTGACCAAGGAATCTAGCTTGGTTTTGAAGACTGATGCGGGCGCAGCCCCGATCACGGTGTCTTCAACCTTACCCTTGGAGAAGAACATCACGGTCGGGATGCTCATGATTCCGAACTGCGTCGCAAGCTCCTGGTCGGCGTCGGTGTCTATCTTGACGAACTTGACCCTGCCCTCATACTCCTTGGAAAGCTGGGCGATGATGGGCTCGATGATCTTACACGGGCCGCACCAGTCAGCGTAGAAATCTACAAGCACGGGCTGGCTGGAACGCACGACCTCGTCCTGGAACTTGCTGCCATTGATATGAAGGACAGTTTGATTCATTCTAGGACGCCTTGAATTGCCCGAAGGCCGCCTGCTTATAATTTTGCCTGACCCGGGTTCTGGTAGCTTAGTGGTTGATCACATCGGACAAGGGAGCGATCTTCATCTCGTCGTTCTTCGGGCTGTAGGAGACAAGGCTTGCCGATTCTAGCGACCGGGAGATCAGATCCCCAAAGCCCAGACCCTCGGCGTACTCCGCGATCTTGTCGGCCTTCGCCCGGGTCCGGGGGTGTCTCGTGATGATCGCACAGCAGTCCTTGTACTCCTCCAAGGACAGCTCGTAGGTCCCAATCCTCCTGGCCAGGCCAACCACCTCCTCCTTGTCATACGAGAGGAGGGGCCTTAGTACCGGTAGAGACGACCCGCTGTCGAAGACCCCGATGTTCCAGATGGTCTGAGAGGCAGTCTGGGATAGCGAATCTCCCGTCGAAACCGCGGAGGCTCTGAATTGCGGAGCGAGGCGCTCGGCCGTCATGCGCATGAACCTTCTGAAGAGTGACGGTTCCAGTTCCCCCGGGATCTCTGCGGTCGCCAACTGGTACTCCGCGAATGGAACCATTACCAGCGTGCTCTTTCCGCCCCACGCTGACAGGACCTTGATGAGCTTGGTGACCTTGCTCTGCATCGGCCCTTCCAGAGTCGGTGCCAGGTAGAAGTGCAGGTAGACAGGGCGCACTCCCCTCTTCAGCAACAGCCAGGCGGCGACGGGAGAATCTATCCCGCCTGAGAACAGATGCATCACCTGACCCGCGGTGCCTATGGGCAGGCCTCCCGGACCCTGAGTCTTGGCAGCATAAATCAAGGCCTGTCTCCTGATTATGTCCACATGAATCCTGAGATCTGGATCTGACAGGTCGACCCCCTTTCCTGTCTTGTTGGCGACCGCGGAGCCCAGCCTCTTGGCGAGCTCCATTGAGCCAATCGGAAACTTCTTGTCGGCGCGCCTGGGGTCGATCATGAAGGTCCGCGCATTCGAAGATACCGCCGCTTCAAGAACCGCGTCTTCGATCTTCCCGTAGTCCGCCTCCACAACATCAATTCTTGCAAACCAGGCGACTCCGAAGACCCTAGAAAGCCTCTTGGCAACTTCGGTCGGGTCGGCGTCCAGGGTGACGAAGAACCTGCCGTCTCTTGATTCGACAACGGCGTCGAGAGGGGTCAGCGTCCTAGCTATGCTCCGCCTGAGAGCCCTCACGAACTCGGGCCTGTTCTTTCCCTTCAGCGCGACTTCAGAATAATGAACGACGTACGTATCCGACATTCTCGGGCGAGTTCCAGAGCCTGTTCAAAAAAGGCTTCCTTTGAGAAGCCTGACGAGAGATTCCTACAGGGCCGTGGCAACCAAGCCGGCCAATAGGATGGCGTTGAAGTGGAGGCAGACCCAGAGCCCCATTTCGGCCAGGAACACGGAGAAGAGCAGGCAGTTCACGACTAGGAGGAGCGTCGACTACGGGTCTTGCTTGGCCCTCGGTGCGGAACGCTTAAGAAATCTTCTGGTCTCGGTCGACCGTCCCGCAGTAGCTCAGCCTGGTAGACCTGAAGAAGGACCAAAAGCTTCCGGCTGTAGTGGTCGGCTATTGGCTGACCCGTCAGCCTACTCAGGCCACAGTCACCGGAGTGTCGTCGGCTCAAATCCGACCTGCGGGACACTTGTAATGTCAACGGGCGAGCCACTTCCGTTCGATTCTGCTCCGTCGGTGACCGTCATGATGTAGCGGACAAGGGATGACGCACCCCGAGCTGACGAGGCTGGATCCGCAGAGTGATGAGGAACCGGTACCGCCCAAGGTTATCAGAACGGAGGAGCCCGCGGGAGCAGGCGGTCAAGAAGAAGAAAGCTGCAGAATAGTTCAGGATCCCGCCGACCGTGCCATCATGAAGAGGTACTGCTGCGCATACCCAGCATAGGGTCCGAAGTACGACCTCACCTCTGAGGAGATTCTGTCGTAGTCGGCCCGGCCGATCTTCGCCCTCCTTTCGGGTGCCAGCTTCGTCCTCAGGCTTGGGTCGAGAAGTGTCGGATACGATCTGACGACCTCCCTGGCAATCCAGACGTCGATCGGGAACGCCTCGTCCTTGTCGAAGGAATACAGTAGGACGCAATCCGCGACTTTCGGGCCCACGCCGGGAAGCGGCTTCTCCCCCAGCAGCCCCTTCACCAGGGTCTTCCTGGCCTCTTCGTAGTCGAGCAGCGAAAGCTCGCTGAAGTCGACCATCCCCTCCTCGATGGACGTCGCAACGTGCTTCAGAAAGGGAGCCCTGTAGCCGAGCCCGCAGGCCCTGAGGTCGGAAAGAGGGGCTTCCGAAAGGACCTCCGGCTTAGGAAAGGTGTGATATTCGATTCCTTCGAATTGGAGCAGTCCGCCGAACCTCGCGCAGACGGCCTGGACCATCTTCTTGATTCTGGGTATGTTCGAGTTGGTAGCAAGAACGAACGAAGCAAGGCACTCCCAGCGCTCCTGTCTGATCAGGCGCAACCCGTAGAAAGTCTGGACCGCATGTGTAATCGTCTCGTCCTTCATTATTGAGGACAACACCTTCTCCAGCTCCACGTCGAGTCTGAAGTAGTTCCTGACGAATGCGCTGTCAAGGAAGTCCGTGCCTGAAACGCATCTGAGCGAGTCTCCCTCCTGCTTGACCTTCAGGACGCCCCCCGAGACGACACCGTACCACCATTCGCCTCTGTTCTGCCATCGGAAGACCTGACCGCTCTCCAACGTGTACTCTAGGCTGAAGGGTGATTCCAGGCCTATAGTGAATTCCATGGCCCAAAGGGCAAGGTGGAGGGGTCGTTAATTGACTCTTTGCCTCAGGGCAGATTTGAAATAGGCACGCCGGGCCCTACGGCGTCGTTGGAACCGGGATATGAGGCGAGGACGGGACGGTCAAGGGAGATGTTCGACAGGGCCAGGAGAGTCTTCGCGGGGGGAGTCAACCACAACGCCAGGTTCTACGAGCCATACCCCATCTTCGTAAGCAAGGCGGAGGGCAGGCACATCTGGGACCTCGACGGCAACAGGTACACAGACTATTGGATGGGGCACCTGGCCCTCCTGCTGGGTCACTCCCCTTCGGTGGTCACAGGGCCACTGAGAAGACAGGTCGGGAGAGGCACGCACTACGGCATGAGCAGCCGACTCTCCGTCGAGCTGGGCGAAGAGATCCAGCGATCCGTCCCCTGTTCGGAGATGATCCGATTCTGCAACACGGGCGCGGAGGCTACCATGTATCTGGTCAGGCTTGCGAGGGGATACACAGGGAAGAAGACGGTGATTAAGATGGCGGGGGGCTGGCATGGTTACAACACCGAGTTGAATAAGGGAGTTCATACCCCTTTTGACAGGTCTGAGGGCGCCGGAATTCTAGACGAAGAACAAGCTCACGTAAGGATAGTAAAGTTCAACGACCTCGACGCTGCGAGGAAGGCAGTCAATTCGTCGAAGGACGATGTCGCCGCGATCTTCCTGGAGCCGGTCCTCGGCGCCGGAGGCTGCGTCCCAGCAGACAAGAACTACCTGAAAGGATTGAGAGAAATCGCAGATGGAAGCGGAGCGCTCCTCGCCTTCGACGAGATAATCACCGGCTTCAGAGTCGCGCTCGGAGGCGCCCAGGCATTCTACGGCGTGACTCCCGATCTTGCATCGTTTGGGAAGATTATAGGTGGAGGCCTTCCTATTGGCTTGGTCTGCGGGAGGAGGGAGATCCTCTCCCTCGCTGATCCTTCTAGGAAACAGAGGTTCGTGTCGATTGGAGGAGGGACATTCTCTGAGAACCCCCTCACCATGATCGCAGGGCTTTCAACCATAAGGCACCTGAGGCGGAAAGCGGGAACCATCTACCCGCGGCTGGACGAGATAGGCAGGGAACTTCGCGCTGGAGTCGACGCAGCCTTCGCAGAGAGTAGGGTCGAAGCCCACACGACCGGCCTGGGTTCCCTCTTCCTCACGCACTTCGGCGTCAACCCGAAGAACGCGGAAGACGCTAACAGAGAGAGAAGGGACCTTGCAAGAAGTTACGCGCTCTTCCTGATGTCAAGGGGAATCTTCCTCCTGCCTTCCCATGCGGGAGGGATATCCACGTGCCACACCAAGGATGACGTGGAAAGGCTGGTCGAGAAGAGCAGAGAGTTCGGCGGCCTGATCAGCTCAAGGACGGCAAAATAGGGACGCGAAGGTCACCTCGTGACCTTCGCCAGTCTTGCGTCAGCGTCGGACCAATTCGCGACGTTCCACCAGGCCTCGATGTACTTCGGTCGATCGGTGAGGTAATCATGCACCCAGGCATGTTCCCAAAGGTCGATCCCAAGAATGAGTGGCATCTGGGCGAGATGCATGTTGTTCTGCTTCTCGACTTGGGTCAGTACTAGCTGGTCTGTCTCGGAGTCATAGAGCATCAGCGCCCAACCTGCTCCCTCGACGGTCTTGGCAGCTTCGGAGAATTGAGATTTGAACTTCTCGAACCCGCCGAAGTCCTGGTTGATTTTGTCTGCCAGCTTCCCTCCCGGTATTCCCCCTCCCTTTCCGGGAGGAGCCATGTTCGGCCAGAAGAAGGAATGCAGGATGTGCCCGTCGACGTTGAAGCTGTAGTCTCTCAGAACAGCCCTGACGTCGATCTGTAGTTCGCCTTTCCGGGACTTGTCGAGTTTCTCAAGCGCGGCGTTCGCGCCGTTGACGTATGCCTGATGATTCTTTGTGTGATGGAGGGTCATCGTCTTCTCCGAGATGTGGGGCTGGAGGTCTGAGTACTTGTATGGAAGTGGTGGTAGCGAATATGTCTTGACCATGGAAAGGCTTGAATTAGCCCCTCGTAAAAGACTTGCCCCGACCTATGCGGTAATCGACGGTTTGGCTTTCTTGGCCTTCTGCCAGTCGTCCAGGAAGCGCTTCAGCCCGGAGTCGGTGAGCGGATGCTGCATCATCTTCTCCATCACCTCTGGCGGCATCGTCGCGATGTCGGCGCCGACCTTTGCCGCTTCAAGGACGTGCTGGGGATGCCTGATGCTTCCTACGAGGACCTGAGCCTTCAGCCCGTAGTTGTCTCGAATCTTGACCAGGTCCTCGACCACCTCCATCCCACGCTGGCCTATGTCGTCAAGCCGGCCGATGAAGGGACTGATGAAAGAGGCTCCCGCCTTCGCCGCGAGGAGACCCTGATTGGCCGAGAAGACGAGGGTCATATTGACCCTGATTCCCGTAGAGCTGATGGTCTTGGTCGCCCGGAGACCCTCAGGCGTGATTGGAATCTTCACGACGACGTTGGTGGCAAGAGACGAGAGGCGCTTCGCCTCGATGACCATTCCGTCGTGAACTGCGCTTACGACCTCGGCGCTGACGTCCCCCTTGACCTCCTTGCAAATTCCAACTATGATTTCCTCAAACTCGCCTGGCTCCTTGGCGACGAGGGATGGGTTGGTTGTGACACCATCTACCAGGCCCATCTGGTTCAGTTTCCTGATCCATTCAAGGTTGGCAGTATCGAGGAAGAGCTTCAATCCTTGAACGACCGACGCTTTTCGCTATTAAAGCCTAGCGCACTGTTCGCATTAGAAGTGAGGCGGCATCCTCAATGTTGGAGGAGGTCAGGCCATACTTCCTCAATAGCTCGCCAGTCTGCCCGCTTTCGCCGAAGGTGTCCATCACCCCTACCCTCTTCATCGGAGTCGGCCGCGACTCGCCCAAGATTTCGGCCACCGCAGAGCCCATGCCGCCCATCACGTTGTGCTCTTCCGCAGTGACGACCCTCCCGCACTTCTGTGCGAGCTTGACTATTGTTTCTGCGTCTATCGGTTTTATCGTGTGCAGGTCCACCACCGCAGCGGCCACCCCCTTCGCTTTGAGGGACACGGCAGCCTTGACTGCCTCCGGGACCATGATCCCGCAAGCGACAATCGCGACGTCCGATCCGTCCATGATTGTGGTAGCCTTCCCATACCTATAATCGAAACCATCCTCGTAGACTATCGGCGTCGAAGGTCTGGTCAGCCTCACGTAGAACGGCCCGCCGATGTCGGCAATCGCCTTGACGATTACCTTGGTCGAGACTGCGTCGGAAGGAACGATCACACTCATCTTCGGTATCGACCTCATGATTGCTATATCCTCCACCTGTTGGTGAGACGCACCGTCGGGTCCGACAGAGATGCCTCCGTGCGAGCAGACGATCTTCACATTCAGGTTCGGGTATGCAATGTTGTTGCGGATTTGGTCGACGCACTTGCCAGGTACGAAGATCGCGTAAGTTCCGGCGTAGGGGATCTTGCCAGCAAGCGCGAAGCCGGCTGCCATTCCCATGAGGTTCTGCTCAGCTATGCCTACGTTGAAGAATCGGTCCGGGAACCTCCCCGCAAAGACGCCCGACTTCAGTGAGCCAGTCGTGTCAGCGCCCAGCACGACGACCCTCGGGTTTGAGGCACCCAACTCCAAAAGTGCCTCGCCGTAAGCATCCCTCATGGCCGCCTGCCTAGCGAGCGTCACTTATCCCTCGCCGCGCGCTCCGCGCGTTCTCTGAGCGTTCCAATCGCCTTGACCGGGTCGCTTTTTCCATAGACTCCTGCACCTGCGACAAGGACGTTCCCCCCTCTCTTAACCACTTCGTGGACATTTTCTGGTTCGACCCCACCGTCTATCTCAATGTCTGCCCCCGAACCCTTGTCCTTGAGGAGGGCGCTGATCCTTTCGAGCTTGGTCATCGTCGACATGTCCATCGCTTGACCACTAAAACCGGGGTTGACTGTCATGAAGGTGAGCACACTCACATCGTCGAGGCGCGCCACCGCCCAATCGGGGAGCTCGGTTGAAGGTTTGATTGCAAGCCCGATCTCCTTGCCCCTGTGCGCGACCACACCATGAAGTTCGTCGAATGCCTTCCCGTCGAGTACCTCGGCATGGAAGGTGAGAATGTCTGAGCCCGCATCGAGGAACTTCTCGACGTAGAGCAGAGGGCGGTCGATCATCAAGTGGGTGTCGAACTTGAGGTCGCATCGCCTCCTGAGTGCCTTCACCGTCCCTGGCCCGAAGGTTATGTTGGGGGCGAAGTGGCCGTCTATCACGTCAAGATGAATCTGGTCTGCACCGCCCCTTACAGAGATTTCGACGGCTTCGCCAAGATCGCCCAAGTCCCACGCGAGCACGGAAGGGGCGATCCGTATGGGCTTCAATCGATCACTTCAATTCGCTGAGGGTTTCTGACAGCGTGTCCTTCGCAGGCGCGGTCCCGTGATAGTGGGGAGACCATTCCATGAAGGAGATCCCCTTCCCCTTGACAGTGTGAGCTATGACCACGGTTGGACGGTTTCTTGTGTTCGCAGCGAGGTCGAAGGCGTCAATCAACTGGAGGAAGTCGTAGCCGTCTACTTCTATGACGTTCCAGTTGAAGGCTCTCCACTTTGAAGCGAGAGGCTCAAGCGGCATGATCTGCTCCGTGAGACCGTCCTGCTGAATCCCATTTCGGTCTATGATTGCGGTGAGGTTGTCCAGTCTGTACTTCGAGGCTGCCATCGCGGCTTCCCATACTTCACCCTCCTGCTGCTCTCCGTCTCCCATCAGGACGTAGGTGCGGCTCGCCCTCCTGTCCATCCTCGCCGCTAGAGAGGCGCCGACGCCGAGCGAGAGCCCGATTCCTTCAGAGCCTGCCGGCGCCTCGATCCCGGGAATCCCCATCGAAGGATGCCCCTGGAGCCTAGAGCCCATCTTCCTCAATGTCATCAGCTCCTCGACCGGGAAGTAGCCTGCCTGGGCGAGGATCGAGTAGAGGAGTGGCGCCGCATGACCCTTGCTTAGGAAGAACCTGTCCCTGTCTGGCCACGATGGGTTCTTCGGGTCGTACTTCATCGTGTGGAAGAACAGCGTTACGAGAAGCTCCACCGCGGAAAGCGAACCCCCCGGATGACCAGAACCGGCTTCTGCCAAGCTTTCGAGGATCAGTTTCCTGGTGTTCCTCGCGGTCTCTTTCAGTCTGATGACCTCCTGTGCTGCCTCCACTACCTCCTCACCGGCGCCTGAACTATCCTGTGCACGAACTCGTCTGTCTCCTCCGCCTTGACTTGGAGGTCGTGAAGTGATAGCGAGACGTTCCTTTGTAGCTCGCTCCGCACCTGCCCGGCGACGTCGCTCAGGACGGCCGCCTGGTAGGCGTTGCCTCCAGACGCGACGGTCATCGCGAAGACTCCGGTCATGGCATCTCTGACGCCAACCTTGTTGAAGAGATTCTTCTTTCCGCTTATCGGTGGGAACAGTGTGACGTTCTCTGTGTCGAAGAGGGTGAGGCCCTGCTCGCCTCTCGTGAGCAGGATCGCCTTGCACTCGAGGCGGCTGAGCAGGTTGACTCCCATGTTCCTGAGGCTCGTCTCGTTGACGATCGCCATTCCAGTGGCGTGCGACGCCTCCTCCATGTTCGACTTCAGGTAGGTGACCCCCGAGAAGTCGAGGTAATGATGCATCTTGGGCTGGGCCACCATGATCTTCCCAGCGGCGTGAGCCGAATTGACGACGCCGCCTATCAAGTGGCTCGTTACTGCGCCGCGATCGTAGTCCGATAGTATGATGCAGTCGATGTCCTTGATGAGCGGCTCGGCTTCGGCAAGTAGTCTTTTCGACATCGCCGGCGGGGCGTCACGTCTGTCCTCCCTGTCGATCCTTAGCGAGTGGAACTTGTTGACCATGATCCAAGTCCTGAGCGACGTAGGGCGCGTGGTGTCCGTGACTACGCCAGCGTGGGAGACCCCGTTTCTCGAGAACTCGGCTTTCAACCAAGCTCCATATTCGTCCGATCCGATCAGGCCGACCAAGCTGACCGAGGCACCGAGAGAGACGAGCTCGCGTGAAAGGTTGGCGGCTCCGCCCGGTAGGAATGTTTCCCCCACATAGTCGCCCGCGGGGACCGGCGCTTCCCGTGCGAGCTTCCGTGCCTCGACCTCCACGAACCTGCTGACTATCAGATCGCCAATGACAAGGACCTTTCGCCCTTGGAACAACCGCAGGAGTTTCGCGAGATTCTCCTTGTCGACCGTCTCTAGCGGCACTCTTTTTCGAAGATGTGGCGTATCTGGCCCTACTTAAGTGTGGGCGGATTCCTCGGCTATCTGGGGCTTCGCGTCCTCCCCTTGTCTTCGAGAAGCTCTCTGAGGATTCCGATCGCCTTCTTGATTTCGCGGTCCATCGCGAGAGGATCGTACCCTTTAGGAGATGGGTAGTCTAGGAATTTCTGGTTCGGGTCCGCTCCCAAGAAGTCTCGGCTCGATTCGTAAATCGCCATGAGGGCGTGTCCGTCGAGTTTCTGGAGCGCCGACCTCCACACGTGATGGAAGCCCTTGTCTGAGACGACCGTCAGCTTCACGTCGCCCTCGGCCTCCCTCTTCACGCCCTCCCAGAACGCCCTGTCGAAGTCGCCCGCGGTGACCTCCCCGGACTTCAGCTTGGACGAGTAGGACCTGACCAGCTCGGTGACATGCCTGGGCGCAATCTCGAAGTGCCGCGCGATCTGTTCCTCAGGCAGGCCCAGCTGTGACAGGTAGTAGCAGCCCTCCTCGAGGATTTCGTGATTGACTTCGCCTTCTGAACTGGACGACAATCGTAGGTACGCTCGGCACGCCTTCGTAAATAGGCTAGGGAGACTTCTGGTTGTTCCGTTCGAACAGGGAATGTGACCTGTTCAGATACGGAATCGGACTGAACCAGTTCCATCTGCCCACCGTCGACATGACCGCAGGAACGAGATAGGTCCTAACGACCAGAGCGTCGATGAGTACCGAGAAGGCGAATGCGAAGCCCATCTGTCTCAGCAGCAGATCGCTAGAAAGCATTAGAGATCCCAGCGACCCGGCGAGGATGATCGCGGCAGCTGTAATGATGCCGCCGGTTTGCTCGATGGCCCTGATGATCGCATCGTTGAGGCTGCCGTCCTTCGTGGCCTCCTCCCTAATTCTCGTCAGGATGAATATGTTGTAGTCCATGCCGAGGCCCAGGAGCGTCACAAAGAGGAAGAACGGGAGGACGAACAGGACTTGGTAGTTGAAGTATGCCTGGAAGACCAGTTTGGTGACGACCAGCGTCCAGACTACGCTCATCAGTATCGACAAGACTGCAAAGACTGGAAGGAAAAGAGACCCAAGGACAACAAGGAGGACGAGCGCCACGCCTACAGCGACGATCGGGACGATTGAGTCGAACTCGGAGTCGAAGGTGTTCTTTGTGTCGAGCATGGAGCCCGACGCACCGCCAACATAGATGCCAGTCACCCCGGTGGCAGGGCCGAAGTTGGCGTGGAGGTACTGCCGCATCGCCTGGGCGTCTGAAATCGCGGCTGTCTGAAGGGGGTTGACTCCGAAGCTGACGGTGATCAGCGCCGTCTTGCCGTCGTGCCCGACCTGTTGCATGATCGCAGAGAAGATCAGGGCGCCGGACGGGCTGGAGACGTTGAGGCTTTCGTAGGATACCGGGCTCCCGAAGGGCCGAGTCGGCCCGGTGACGTTGCGGACGTCCCGATAACTGGCCACGTAGGCGGAGATGGCGCTGATGGTCCCCATCTCGGTCGAGTTGAACGAATCCCCCATCACCAGCGGGTGGTCGAAGGTAACGACCACATACGTTGGGTAGAGCCTCCCGCTCCCGAAGGCTGCCGCCAGGCTGTTCGACGCCGAGATTGATTCCAGGCTGCTGGGAGCAGCTGAGAGGAAATCATACGTCGGGGTGGTCGTCGAATACAGGTAGAGGGCAGGGACCGAGACCAGAAGTACCAGAATGATCAGGACCTTCGCCCTCTTCACTGCGAAGGTGCCACTTCGGGAGAAGTAACCCCGTTTGCTCTTCAGCTTCGACAGCACTGAAGCCGAGTAACGCGAGAACCGGTCTCCCGAGGTGGGCCAGAAGGTCCGCCCGCCTACGACCCCGATGATCGCAGGGACCAACGTGAGGGCGACCGCGAGCGCGACGAGGACACCCAGCCCGACTACGAACCCCATGGACCTCAGCAGGACAACCGAGGTCACGGCGAGGGCCAGGAATGAGATTATTACAGTGGCACCGCTGGTCGTTATGCTCTCGCCTGCCCAAGTGATCGAGGTCTCGATTGCCTCTTGGACCGAGTACCCTTTGACCCTCTCTTCCCTGTATCTTGCGATCACGAAGACGCTGTAGTCGGTCCCTACCCCAATCAAGATTGTGAGAAGGATGGCGGGGGCAGTGAAGTCGACCTTGGCCACAAAAGTCGACACCGCGACGATGAACACCTGGGAGATTCCTAGCGCTACCCCTATAGTCCCGAGCGTGATGAAAGGCGTGAGGACGGAGCGGAAGAAGAGCCCGGTCGCGACAATGAGCAGGACGATCGCAGCCACGAAGATGATTGTTATGTCCCCCTGAATGGAGTTGCCGAAGTCGTAGGAGATAGCGTCCTGGCCCGTCACCTGAACCGATTGGACCCCCGACGCGGGACCAGCCAAGAAAAGTGCGGTTCGAGCTATCGCTCTGATGGCAAGGAGGTTCTGGTTCGAGGATTGGTTCAGCCCGAGGGAGACGATAGTCAAATTGCGCGCAGGCGAGACGAAGGAGTCGATGAGTGTCGACAGACTCGGGCCCATTCCGAACCCGCTCGGATTCCACACGATATCGCCAGCGAGAGTGTAGAGCCGCTGTTGCTGTTGTACAGACAAATTGCCATGGACTTGCCCTAGATAGAAGGTCGCGTTGACAAACCGGACGCCGAAAGACGTGCTATTCGCGATGTATCCGACGGCGAATCTGTCAAGCTGGGCAGCCGCCTGTGGACCATGATATTCGCCGCTGGAGTTGGCGCCCTCGATTACCGCGTAGACGGCCCTGTTGACGGAGATGATTGTGGAGTAAAGGACCGAGTAGACGCTTTCGCTGTCGTTCTGTATCAGACCATTGACACTCTTATCGGATTTCACTGAGTCTAGAATGTCTTGGATCAACGCCTGGGTCGCCAGCGAGGAGACGTTTTCTCCCTTGATTACGACGAGGAGAGTGCTGTTCGGGACAGTCTTCGCGAACTGGCTTGAGATCAGGTCGTCAGCCTTTACGGACTCGAGCTGGCTCCCCCCGGCGGAGCCCAGCTGCAGAGAAGTCGACTTCCCGACGTTCACGATGATGGGCAGGACCGCCACCAGGGCGATGACCCAGGCGACGATGACGTACTTCCTCCGCCTGTAGACGAAGCTCCCCAACTTCTTGAAGGGGGTCGAGCTGGCCACGCGCGCTGGCGTTTTCAATATTCGGGCCCTCTTTTCAACCTATAAGAATAATGCGGGGAAGAAATCGGAGGTCGGACGGTTCAGCGCTTCCTCACATGGACGTAGCCGCCTTCGACCTTGACGTCGTAGAGCGGCTCGTCTTTGAGCGGCTCGTCGAAGATTCCCTTTCCAGTCTTCAAGTCCCAGACGGTGCCGTGCCCAGCGCAGGTGACGGTGGTGTCTTCGAGGGTTCCCTCGGATAAGTCCCATTGCTCGTGTGTGCAGAGGGCGCCCATCGCGTAGTACCTTCCGTCGACATTGGCGATGAGGACTTCCTCGCCGCCGACCTTGACGGTCATCATCGTGTTTGGTTGAATCTTGGAAGCCTCAACGGTCTTCAAGAACTCGCTCATAGACAGATCAGGAGCCTAGCGCTGATTAAACTCTTCGTCTAGGGTGCAGGCTGCATCGATTCCTCGACTTCCTTAAGGTCCTTGAGAGAGTCGACGAACCACCATTCGCCGTAGTACGGGTACGAAAGGAGTTCTCCATGGCTGACGAGCCTCGGGAATGTCTCTCTTTCGATGTCGCCTTTTTGTGGTAGGTATTTCATCGCCTTCCTCGGGTTCAGCACATAAACCCCGCCGTTGATCCAGACGTCGGGAAACGCAGGCTTCTCCTCGAAGCCCCTGACCATCCTCAGTTTGTCAATCTTCACGACGCCGAAGCGGGATCGATAGGGGACCACCAGCATCGAGGCCGTGATCTCGCCCGCCTGCTTGTGGGCTTTGACCATCTGTCCTAGCGGCAGGTCGGTCATGATGTCGCCGTTGGCCACGATGCACAGGTCCTCGGACTCGTGCCCTGACAGAGCGCGCCTTATCGCCCCACCAGTGCCGAGAGGCTCTTCCTCCGGCGAATACTCCACGGTAGTCCCGTTGTAGCTGGTGCCGAAGTAGTCTTTCAGTTTCTGCCACTTGTAACCGCAGGCGAAGGTCACCGAGTCGACGCCTCCTTGCTTTACCAGCCATTCAATTTGATACTCCGATATTGGCCTACCTTTGACCTCGATGAGGGCTTTGGGCTTGTCCTCCGTAAGAGGACGGAGCCGGAGAGCCTGACCGCCGCTCAGGATAACAGCCTTCATTCGATCTTATTCCACCGACTTTACCCTTAGTCGAGGCCCTAGATAACGTTGAGAGCCCGGGGCGCGTCATGGGGTGCCGGGTCTGGGTGCGGAGTAAGCAGTGGGATTTCGGAAAAACAAAAAGAGGAAGAAAGCTGTCTGTTTAGTCCAGCTTTCTTACTAATATTGCTAGCTCTAGAACTAGTGTTATTGCCGCGAGTACCGCGACAACAAGCACGTAGGTTGTTGTGTCCGAGACGGAAGTCTTGGCGTTGGTTGCTGCTGCGCTTGCCGCGTCTGCTGAAGTCTTCGCCGCGGTTGCTGCGTTTGTCGCCGAGGTAATGTCGCCGATTATGGTTGTCAGAGTGCCCGTCATTGTGATGAGGGTGGCCTTAATTCCATTCACGGTGGAGTTGATGTTGACGATCGTGGATTGCCATCCGAAGATGCTAGTGATGTGACTGTTCATGCTGGTGATCGTTGGTCCCCACGCGTAGATTCTGCCCACCGTGGCGTTCGTGTTGACGATGTAGGCTTGCCATCCTAGGATGGTGTTCACCTTGCTGAGAATGGTGTTCACGTTGGTGTTGATGTTATTGAGCGTTGTGGAGTTGAACGAACCTCCGTCGGTTCCTCCAATCCCAGTGATATTGAAGTAGGTGTAAGCAATTGGGGCGTAGCTGCCGGTCGTGCCACACGAGTAGTATTCCCAATCACAGTTGGGGTACATTTCAACCTGGTGCAAACCTGGTTGCAATCCTGTCGAGGTGAAGTTAAGGAAGAGGTCTCCGTTATATGTTGCAACGAAACCAGGATAGCCTGCGCCGAACAAAGAGTTGTCGACGCTAACGTAATAGGCTGCCTCAGGGTTGAATCCTGTTCCTGTCACGTTGAGGAATCCCTTCGTGTTTACAGGGATCGTGGCTGGTGAGATCACCACTGTAGGCGTAATGCTGAATGAGGAATCTGCAATGTCAGTAGCTGGTACGTAGTCTGGATTCTTCACGTAGCTGGTCGATGCACTGACATCGTGATATCCACCATATGAATGGGGTGTGTAGAATTGAACCCCACTGAAGAAGCCGTTGGCTGGGACTGTGACATTAACTAGCGAACCTGATGTACTGTTGAGGTTGAAGTAGGTGTAGTCGTCGGTTGTTATTTCGTACCAGTACAGGTAGACGTTGGCACCAGCCGGGAATCCGTATCCCTTGACTGAGACCGTGGTGTGAACTGGGCCACTCGTAGGAGTGAGCACCAGCGACGGAAGGATGAAGACCTGGAACCAATACCGAACACCGTTGTTCTCCACTACGACTAGGTGGAGACCGTTTGAAAGAGGTGGAATTGAGGCCGTGCCATTGAAATTGCCAATCCCATTGGAAGTTGTGCTGCCTACCTGTGTGAGCGTGCCGCCCGTAGCGGTACTACCGACCCAGAAGGTGACCACTGAGTTCACCAGCGAATCATTGCCGGCGATGATCAGAGATCCAAGAGATACGGCGTTTTGTGTCGCGAGGTTATACACTGGACTGGTAGAGGACCCATTTTCGTTACCGTACATTACGCCCGATATGAATGGGTTCTCTGTAGGCGTCACTACGTGACCGCTGCTGTCGAGTGACTTGACTTGGCTAATGAATCGGTTGTTTTCAGTGAATGTCGTGTTGGCATACACCACTGTTGAGATGCCAGCGTAGTGAGTAGCACTGATTGCTACCATGACGTATAGGAGTGGTGCAATCGGTGGGGGATTAATCACCTGTTTGGCGTCCACCATTGCAACCGACTTTGTAAAGTAGCCTTGACCTGTGTTGACAGTGGTCAAGTTTCCTTTCACTGGAGTTGTCACATATGAGCTGCTGAATGACACAACCGTGAACGAGTAGTTCAAGTCGATGAGGGTACTAACCGGGAATCCACCTCCGGACACGGTCACGGTCGTCCCCGCCGGCCCTGAAGTAGGAGTCACGGTGATACCCGGCTGAACCGCAACCAACTGGGCTGCTACGGCCATACCCGCACCACCGCAGAAGGTTGGGTTGGAACCGCATGAACCGTCGTACACCTTGATGTAGTTGTAGTTGGACGAAATGGTAATGGGGATCGGCCCTACAATCGCGGCGATCCCGCCGCTAGTGGTACCGATGTAATAGTGAATTCCACTGAAAGTCACATTGTGCAAGGTTCCTACGTATGCGGCGAAGTCAGACTTGCTGAAGGGACCGGCGTACTTAATGTCGCCACCCGTCGTGTTGAGGTTGTTACCCCCGTTCGGCGACATGTACAGCCAGAACTGCGCTCCAGAGAATGACGTCAAGGTGAAGTTGATCGCGAATAGCCCCGTGTGGGCGACATTGTTGATGGCCGTCACTGTAGCACTACCAGCGACTACGCTGATGTTCAAAGGAGCGGATGTGTAGGTCTGTGGGGACGTGACTTGGTTCACTGCTCCCAAGGTCGGCGTCGCTCCCGTTATGGTAGCGTGAGTAGCGGCGGGGATGAGTACGAGAATGGCTGAGAGTAATAGAAGAGTTAGAATCGTTCCTGAGCTTAGTTTTCTTACATACGCATTAGATTGCGTATACATTTTTATTTTCGTACAAAGGTCTCCTGAATCTGTATTTAACTCCTGTGGACAAATTGTCCACAATCTACCAAATCGAGGCCCGAAGCGAACTCTCCGTCCAATTCAGAGGAAGAGAGAGCCTTTTGAGTATCCTACGGTGCGAAAAATGGACCTGGATTCCATATTCTGAATCCTTCCACAGCGCCGATTATTCCACGAGTTTCAAATCTCTATCGAAAGTGATTCCTGAGCCCATATCTGACTAATTTCACGGGCCAACCTGGAATTCCACCTCTGACTTGCCTCTCCCTCAGCTCATCGCCACAAGGAAGCGGGAGAACTCGCCTGGCGCGCAGAAGCAAGGTCTTGCGCGTCAGCGCTCGGAGGACCCTTGCGAGATAGAGGTGGTCGCATGTCGGACCAAGTGTCCTCCTATCTGATTACCCATTCTGCTTCGTTTGAGAGGAGATTAGCCAGAATGACTTGCCATCTCCTGCCCGCAAGCCACACTTCTGCCTATGTGCGTAGTTCTTTGCGGTAATAAATCCGAGCGATGCACCTCTAGGAAGTGCGAGCCAAATAGAAGCGCCTCGGCAGTGTTCGAAGGCGCAGGGACTGGCAACGGGACTTCCCTTGACGAATGCCAATCCCAGGAAGCCGGATATGCTTAACTAAGCTGATTCGCGAATCGTGTCGGTTGACGTACTGTTCCAACTGCGGGAAAGAGGTGCCTGATGGGGCGAAGTTCTGTCCAAACTGCGCGACCCCTCTGGCCATCCAACAACCAGGACAAGCTGTTCAAACCCCCTCTTCGCCATTTAGGCCTGACATGTCCGGACCACGGGGCATAAGAGCCCTCATGCTGATCGACTTTATTGTAGGAGTCCTTGTGACGCTTTATGGGGGTCTAATCATGAGTGTGTCTACCCCTAAGGTCAGCCTTTCGCTCCAGCTTGGGCTCGGCGCAACCGTCATCATCCTTGGCGTACTATCGGTCGTGGTGGGTTACGGACTGTGGAAGGCGAAGGCATGGGCATGGCTCCTGGGACTGTGGGCTGGAGTGGCCTACGTGGCACTTGGCGTCTTCGCTCTCTCTCCTTTGATCCTGCTGGTGGGAATCGGGAACCTCATCTTCTACTACTTCAAGAGAACAGGCCTCAAACTGTACCTCGGCAAAGTCCAACCATAGTTATCGGGCAGTTCCCCACGGAGCGCTCCGATTGAACGTTCCGAGATGCTAAACATGTTGAACATTAACTATTTGAAGACCCCACGGCGACGGACGCGGTCATAGCTTGTCGAAGTACGACCCCGAATTCGAGC
>Ga0208456_1000072_pt1 | contig 97136 bp, 86 predicted proteins | sample June2015DPH_4_10_2_FD_184691 | JGI IMG/M metagenome (GOLD analysis project Ga0208456, IMG submission 184691) | Peatland microbial communities from SPRUCE experiment site at the Marcell Experimental Forest, Minnesota, USA - June2015DPH_4_100... | ecosystem: Environmental > Terrestrial > Soil >... | reverse complement strand
GGATGCCGGTCACTTCAGCCACTATGGTCTGGCCAGCGTCGCTTCGCTCCGATCGCGACCGGCATCACATCGGAATCACTGACCGGGATCAAATCGGAATCAGTGACCACCTTCATCGGAATCAGCAGGCCGGGCAAGACAGTGAACTTCAAGGCGATGTCGCCCGCTTGGAGCGCCAAGTCGGACAGCTTGAGAAGGAAGTAGATAGTAAGGCTTTGCGAGCGCGCCTCGCTCGAGCCCTCGGTAATGTCTCTGCAATTGTGGCGCGCTTGCTGCCGAAACTTGATGTTGAACGCCCTCATGACGCGGTAGAGTTATCGGTCAATGACCTAACTGTAAAGGTCAAATCCACCGACCGAGAGGATTACCTCTGGGAAATTGGAAGCGGATCCAACTGGCTCTCCTATCATGTCTCGATTACGCTTTCTTTGCAGCTGTTCTTCTCGAGTCTTGCTGAATCGCCAGTGCCCCAGATCCTCGTTTATGACCAACCCAGTCAAGTATACTTCCCACGCAGGCTTGTTGAGAGAGAGGCTGACCCCGACGATCCCTCCTTCAGGGATGAAGATGTAGAAGCGGTGCGGAAGGTCTTCGAAGTTTTGTCATCCGGGATTGAAGAAAGTAAGCATGCCCTCCAAGTGATCGTGCTCGATCACGCCCCCGAGGATGTCTGGAGGGGAATTCCAAACATTAACTATGTGGAGGAGTGGAGGGGTGAGAACAAGCTAGTGCCGTTAGGGTGGCTGAATAAAGAATGAGGTTACACAACCGACGCGTAGTGCCCAAGGACCCCGCCAACGGAGAAAGTAGCGCAGAGTTTGCGCTCTTCAAACTCTGCGGCTCGAAATCATTGATCTCCAGAAAAGCCGCAGACTTCAAGAACAAGTCTGCGATACCCGCTCTTGACACGTGGGAGAACATAGGCTAGAGTTGTAAGTTGAAGCCAAGGAGGCGGTCACGGCCTGCCGGGAACATTTGGCTGCTATGCTACCCCGATCCCCCAATCCATTCTCGAAGGTGTCCCAAGCGAGGCGAAAAGCCCGGAAGAATTCCTGGTTTGATGCGGACAAACAGTCAGCTCTCGGAGGAAAAACAGAAAAAGGATTCTTCAAAATTGAAGGAACGATGCGGGAATGTCTATGAAAACAAAGGGTCGGCCTAATACGGGCGGGGGCAAAGCGGGAATGTTATAGAAAACAAAGGCACTTACGCGTTGAAAGCGGGAATATTGTTGAAAACAAGCACGTTAGCTGGAAGCCGTGAGCCCTTCATGCCCAAGTCGCCGAGATTGACCAGCGATGCGCCACCCGACCCGTTCCGAGCTTCTGCGGCTCCTGGTAGGCCTCAACGAGGAGCGGACCTTACCAGTTCTTCAATCGACCCGCCGCGGCGGGGCAATGAAAACCTGTTATTGTCTCACACTCCCCAGCCCAATCCGTAGGCTTGGTTTCCATGATACAATTGTGTCTTTACAGGGTGGATTCGCCTCAACTTTTTTCCGCATAGACACTGAGCAGCGCTGAGGATTGCCTAAGCGTTGGGAAGGCTTGAGGCGGGATTTGTCCAACAGGAGAACCGCGATGAAGATTGTCCGGCTCATCTTGAAGAATACAGTCCGGAACCCGCGCCGGACGGCGCTGACCATCCTGAGCATCACCGTCTCCATCTTTCTGGTTAGCACCCTGCGAGCTGTCTTACACAACCTCGAGACCACAGGCCAGTCAAACAGTTCGAATCTTCGCTTGGTGGTCCATCGCGCCACTGCTTTGACCGAGTCCATGCCCGTCGCCTACAAACAGCGCATCGCGGCCCTGCCGGGAGTGAAATACGTCGAGTCGATGGATTGGTTCGGCGGATACTATGCCGACCCCAGCAACTTCTTCGCGAACTTTCCCACGGATGTTGAAGACTTTGAAAAGATCGCCGACGAACTCGTGATCCCTCCTGACCAGCTCACCGCATGGAAGCAAGAGCGGATGGCGGCTCTGGTGGGCAAGAAGCTCATGGAAAAGTACGGTTGGAAATTGGGCGACCGTATAACTCTAAAGGGAACGATATACCCGGTGGATTTGGAGTTTATCATTCGCGCCGTCTATACCGACCCCGAAGACGTCTCAGTGGAACGCGCGGTTTATTTCCACTGGGATTACTTCGATGAGTCCCTGGGCCGCCCGGGGCGCACGGGGTCGTTCTATGTGAAGGCCGCCACTGCGGAGGATATTCCTCGCTTGGCGGAGAAGATTGACGGCATGTTCCGAAACACCGACGCCGAGACCAAGACAGAAACGGAGAAGGCCTTCAACCTCAGTTTCGTGTCCATGCTGGGAAACATCAAATTGCTGTTGAACGCCATCTGTCTGATCGTGGTTTTCACCATCCTGCTGGTGGCGGGAAATACCATGGCGATGTCAATTCGCGAACGCACCGGAGAAGTGGCCATTTTGAAGACCCTGGGTTTCCGCCAGAGCTCGATCCTTTATTTGCTGGTGGGCGAGTCGGTGGCCATCGCGCTGCTGGGAGGGATTCTCGGCGCCGTCGGCGCCAAGACGACTTATGGCTTCATCCATATCACCTCGACGAAGGGCAAAACGTTCGGCTTGTTCTACGCGGTTGGCGTCGCGCTGCTGGCGGGATACGGAACCTGGATGCTCTTCGCCGGCTCTTCAGCTTCGCGCCCATGGATGAAGGTGACGCGCATGGTGGTGACTTTTCTGGGGGGACTCCTCGGTTTGGCCGCAGGTTTTGGGTTTTACATGGCCACGGGTTACGTTATGAATCAGGGCGGCTTCCTCGCGGATTTCGGCGTGAACTACGGAACCGTGGCGCTGGGCCTCGGAATCTCGGCCGGGGTGGGGATTGCGAGCGCTACGCTCCCCGCCTTGCGCGCTTCGCGCATGAGCATTGCTGAGGCGCTGCGCTACACGGGATAAGGCCAGAAGGTCCCTTCGGTTAACTTCTCTCTGAACTTTCCCCTGGCTTTGCGCGTAGAATCAACCGAGAGCCATGACACGCCGCCAGTTGGTCATCAAGAACCTCCTTCGCAATCGTCGCCGGACGATCCTGACGTTTCTGAGCATCGCCACCTCGATCACTCTGTTGACGGCGTTCTGCGCTACTTATCGTTATTTTGGCAATCCGCTCATGCCCAGCGACTTCCGTCTGCTGTTGATGGTTGCGCCGCGTGCCTCGTTGATGGTCCCCCTGCCGCTGAGCTACGGTGAGCGCATCGCACGGCTCCCTGGAGTGGTGGCCACGACGCCCATTAACATGGTGGACGGCCTATATGGCGGCCGGGACGACTTTATGTTCGCGCTGGCCAGCGATCCCGCCACTTTTCTCAAGGTTTACACGGACTGGCATTTGCCTGAGGATCAGCGCGCCGCGTACATTCGAGAAAAGACGGCGGCTCTGGCTGGACGCCGAACAGCCCTCAAATACGCTTGGAAACTGGGTGACCGAATTCACTTACGAAGCCCCGGTTACCACGTCGATCTGGACTTGATTCTGCGCGGCATTTATACCGCTGAAGACGAATCCTTGCTGGCGTTCCATTGGGATTATCTGAACGAAGCGCTGGGCCGCCCGGACAAGCCTGGAGGCTTTTGGGTGCGTGCCCGGACGGAGGCGGACGTCCCACGCCTGATGCAGACCATCGACAATCAATTTCGAAACGGCGAAATGGAAACACGCACGCAACCCATGGCACAGTGGATGCTCGACATGCTGGCCATGATCGGCAACGTCAAGCTGATCGTGCTGAGCGTTTCGGCGGCCATGGTCTTTGCAGTCCTGCTGGTGGTGGCAAACACCATGGGGATGTCGATCCGTGAACGCACCGCCGAGTTAGCGATCCTACGAGTTCTGGGATTCCAGCCAAAGCAGTTGCTGGCGCTACTGGCTGCTGAGGCTTTGACGGTTTCCGTGGCCGGCGCGCTCGTCGGCTGCCTGTTGGCGGCAACCGCCTTCGCTCTCATCGGGGGATATCGAGTTGGGGGAGCCATGCCCATTTACATCCAGGTGGATGTGGTCACGGTGGGAGTGGTCCTGAGTGTGGCCATTGGTATCGGCCTGTCCAGCACCCTGGTTCCTGCTTACCGCGCTTCCCGCATGAGCATCGCAGATGCGCTCCGGTATACGGGGTGAAGAGGGCAGGCGCCGGGTGTCAGGTTTCAGGTGTCAGGTTTCAGCAAAGGCTTTCCGTGACTCCTGAATCCTTATCGCGCACCCCTGTCTTCCCGTGCAACCCATTCGTGGTGACTCGCATGTTATGATAGAAGTGTTTGAGTGTGCGATATCATTTGCAGTCCGGCTGAACATGGGGGGCATCGCGGACGCATCGCAGGCGATTCTTGTTCCGTGCGATCGGTGCTGCCTGAACGCCGGCTTAGCTCGCTCGGCCCAGGACGCGACAGGATCGCTGGAGTGAACTGAATATGTGGCGACTAGGACTGAGAAACCTGCTCCGCAACAAGCGCCGGACCATACTCACCGCCTCGAGTGTGGCCGTTTCCCTTTTCCTGTTATCGTCGCTGGCCATTGTTTACACCGCGCTCGGAAAACCCTTTGAGGGCGAGGAAAGGAGCCCTCGAATGATGGTACGCCGGCTGAGCGGCATCACCTTCATGATGCCGGCGAGTTACGGGCAGAGAATCAAGGCTGTGCCTGGGGTGGTGGCCGTCACTCCGATGAACTGGTTTGGAGGATATTGGAAAGACCCCGCTAATACCTTCGCGAATTTCGCCATCGACGCCAACACGGTGTTCGACGTGCTGGATATGGCCCGGATCGCTCCCGACCAACTGGAGGCCTTCAAACGCGAGCGAGTGGCGGCGGTGGCCGGTCGTCAGTTGATCGAGAAGTTCCACTGGAAAATTGGGGACCGGATTACTTTGATGGGGAGTCCTTACGGAATCGCTCCTGAACTTGTCTTGCGCGGAACGTTCACGGGCGGGCCCGACGACCAGTTCTATTTTCATTATGACTACTTGAACGAAGCCATGAGAGAATTCAACCAGGTTGGTCTCTACTGGATTCGGGTTGAGCGTCCCGAGATCGCCGCGCGAGTCGGGCAGGCCATTGACCAGACCTTCCGGGATACTGATTCAGAAACCAAGACCGAAGCGGAGGGAACCTTTCTTCTCGGATTCATCTCGATGCTCGGAAACGTTCGCGGCATCATTCTCATGATCGGGGCGGCCGTCACGTTCGCTGTCCTGCTCATTGTGGCCAACTCCGTGGCGATGTCCGTCCGGGAACGAGTGACAGAAGCGGCCGTAATGCGCAGCCTGGGATTCACTTCCCGTCATATTTTGGCTCTCTTCGTGGGAGAATCATTGATACTGACGGTGGGCGGGGCGCTGGTTGGGGTGGGAGGAGCCAAATTGCTCTATGATGCGATGGCCCTCAGAAAGATCGGGTCATTGGTCTGGGCCGACATGAGAATGAGGCCGGAGACTTTCCTATTCTGTATGGCGCTTTCCGTCGTCTTGGCCTTTCTCTCCTCGAGCTGGCCGGCCTACCGGGCGGCGAGAATCAACATCGCCGAGGCGCTTCGTTTTACGGGCTGATAAGGGAAACGATTTATGGCGATCCCGCTGAAATACAACGCGCGGAATCTGATCGTTCGCAGGACTACTACGCTCATGACGGCTTTCAGCATCACCCTCACGGTCGCCGTGTTTGTGGTGCTCATGGCGCTTGCCCAGGGACTTCAGACTTCCCTGTCAGCTACGGGACAACCCTTGAACGTCCTCATCATGCGGGAAGGGGCGCAATCAGAATCCACCAGTTCCGTCACCCGCGACTCGCTCCAGGTGATCAAGTACCTCCACGGCATCGCCAAAACTGATAAGGGAGAGCCGTGGGTCTCCCCGGAGTTGATTATCCTCATCAATCTTCCACGCCGCGGCGAGACACAAGGGTCCAACGTGACGATTCGCGGCCTTGGCCCGGAGGGCCCCTCACTTCGCCCGGAGTTTAAGATGGTGGAGGGTCGTTTCTTCAGGTCCGGGCTCAGGGAAGTCATCGCCAGTAAGAAGATTGCCGGCCGGTTTCAGAACTGCGGCCTGGGGGACAAAGTAAAATTCGCCAAGGGCTATTGGACCGTGGTGGGCATTTTCGATGCGGGCAACACCGCTTACGACTCAGAAATCTGGACGGATGTGAATGACCTGGGTACAGACTTTGACCGTGACGGGTATTCAAGCGTGATGGTGGGGGCCGCCGACTCGAGCAGCATCGCCAGCCTGCGCGACCAAATCGCCAACGATCGCCGCCTGCACCTGAAACCTCAGACCGAGCGCGAGTACTATGAAAGCCAGACCCGCTTTGCGGCTCCCATCAAAGCCCTGGGATTGTTCATTGCAGTTTTGATGGCGGTGGGGGCGTCCTTCGCAGCCATGAATACCATGTACGCTGCGGTGGCGCGCCGCACCAAGGAAATCGGTACGCTTCGGGTGCTGGGGTACTCGCGGGGAAGCATTCTCTTCTCCTTCGTCCTCGAGTCGGTGCTCATCGCGGCGGTGGGTGGCGCGCTGGGCTGCGTGCTGGCCCTGCCAGTCAACGGCCTGACCACGGGAACCACCAATTTTGCAACCTTCAGTGAAGTGGCGTTCAACTTTCGTGTTACTCCATCATTGCTGCTGAGCGGTATGATCTTCGCGGTCTTCATGGGCTTTCTGGGCGGCTTTTTCCCCGCCTGGCGGGCCGCGCATGAAAACATCGTAACCGCGTTACGGTCTGTTTGACCTATTCTCCCCTCTCCCCCTTGGGGGAGAGGGTGGACCGCACCGGCGTTTTCTTCAGCCGGGGCGGGCCGAGTGAGGGGGTCGTAACATTGAAAGCGTTAAATGTGACGTACTGACCGCCCCACAGGAGCAAACAAGAATATGGCCCCAGTCGAGCCGGCAACAAAGGACTTGCGCGTCTTGCAAATCGACCGGTCCCAGAAGGACGCGCTCGACCAGAAAGACAAAGGAAACCGCGGTCCGCTCCTGTACGCCGTGGCGGCGGTGGTATTGCTGGCAGGCGCAGGGCTGGCGGTCTCGCGCCTCTTGGGCAACGCGGCTGAGGTTGAGGTCGAGCGGCCGGCGCTGGAACAGGGCGCCGCCACGGGGAACGTGGTTTTGACCGCTGGCGGATACATCGTGGCTCATCATCCCATCGATGTCAGCTCCAAGGTGGTGGGAAAAGTGGCCTGGGTGGGCGTTGAAAAGGGGGACCGGGTTCGCGAGGACCAGGTGATCGTGCGCCTGGAAGACGCTGAGTTCGTCGCTCAACTCAAGCAGGCACAGGCCAACGTGGCGGTTTTGAAGGCCCGGCTCAGGCAACTGGAGACCGGTTCCCGCCCGCAGGAGATCGACGCTTCCAAGGCCGCCATGGAGCAGGCACAGGCCAATTTCCAGAACGCCGACATCACCCTCAAACGCGCCAAAGAAATGTTCCGGCAAGAGATCACCTCGCAGTCTCAGCTCGATGCCGCACAGATGCAATACGATGTGACCCGGAATCAGCTTGAAAGCGCTCGCAAGAACTACGAACTGGTGAAAATCGGCCCGCGCATCGAAGAGATTGAATATGCTCGAGCCCAGGTCGCTCAAGCCCAGGCCGCCGTCGAGTACGCGCAAACCATGCTTGATTCCACCCTCATCCGGGCGCCCGTCACCGGCACGGTGCTGGAGCGCCTGGTCGAGAAGGGTGAAATGGTCTCCACCATGACCTTTGGCGGAACCGGCGGGGTCAAGGCTTCGGTCGCCTCGGTTGCGGATTTGAATGACCTCCAGGCCCAACTCGACATCAATCAGAACGACTTTTCCCGCATTTCGCCAGCCCAGCAATGCAGCGTAACGGCAGACGCTTACCCCGACCGGGTGTACCAGGGAGTGGTGGCGGAAATTGCACCCGAGGCCAACCGGCAGAAAGCCACTATCGAAGTCCGGGTCAAAATCCTGCACCCTGACGCTTACTTGCGCCCGGAGATGAACGCCCACGTGTCGTTCCTGGCGCCGGCGGAAAATCAGAAGCAATCCGTCCGCGAGATCATCACTATTCCCCGCCCTGCCATGACTCAAAAGGACGGTAAGACGGTTGTGTTCGTCATCGATGGTTCGCATGCCAGGCTTCGCGAGATCCAGGTGGGACGGGACCTCGGCGACCGCGTCGAAGTTCTTGATGGGCTTTCACCCAACGAGCGGATTGTCGTGCGAGGAGCTGATGCTTTGACTCCCGGCCAGCGGGTTAGGGTGAAGAGCGGGGGCTAGGTGCTGGGGGCTGGGGGTTCGGGACTGGGGAAGAACAGAAGGCAGAAAGCAGAAGGCAGAAAGCACAAGGCAGAAGAGACGTCTAGTCGATCGCCGAAGGCCACCGCCAAGCCGACTTCGCCCTCTCCCCCTTGGGGGAGAGGGTGGCCCGCCGCCGGCGTTTTCTTCAGCCGGGGCGGGCCGGGTGAGGGGGTTGCGGGTAGAAGGCAGAAAGCAGTCGAAGGCACACAGCGAAACCTTAAAGCTGATCGCTGAAGCCCTTGAACTGACTACTGGCGACTGACTACTGACCACTGACAACTCCGCCAAAGGACAGGCCATGTCTAATGCTGTAGTGGAAACTAAAGGGCTTTCCAAGATTTTCCGGCGAGATTCTTTCGAGGTCGCAGCGCTGGAAGACGTGAATCTGACCGTTGTGGAGGGCGAGTTTCTCTGCCTGATGGGCCCCTCGGGATCCGGAAAAACAACCCTTCTGAATATCATCGCCGGAATCGATCGCCCCACCCAGGGCCAACTGCGCGTCCTGGGCGAAGACGTGGCGAGCATGAGCGAGGACCGGTTGGCGGCATGGCGAAACGTGCACGTTGGTTTTGTGTTCCAGACTTTTAACCTGATTCCGGTTCTTACTGCCTTCGAGAACGTCGAATTACCCTTGCTGCTCACGAAGCTCTCTTCGCAAGCACGAAGAGAGCATGTTAGCGCCGCCTTGAAACTTGTCGGTTTGGAAGAGCGCATCCACCACTTTCCTCGCCAACTCTCCGGCGGTCAGGAACAACGGGTGGCGATTGCGCGCGCCATTGTTACCGACCCCACGCTGCTCATGGCCGATGAACCCACGGGCGACCTGGACGCGCACTCTGCCGAAGAGATTCTCGATATACTCTCCCGACTGAACCGAGATTTTTCGAAAACCATCATCCTGGTAACACACGACCCGCGCGCCGCACGCCACGCCACCGTGACGCGCCACCTGGAGAAAGGGCAACTTCTCCCTCTGGGCCAATAGCCAGTCTGTCATCCTGAGCGACTCGAAGAGGTTTGGCCATTCCATGTCCCGATTGATCGGGACTACATGAGTAGCCGTGGGCGAAGCCCACGGTAAAGGTGCATCTTAAAACCTGTCGGCCCTGGAGGGGCCGAACTGTTCGACCCCTGCGGGGTCGCTAGATCTGATGGCGGCGCGGCCCGTGGGCGGCGGGCACAAAAGCCGTGCCCTTGCCCACGGCTACTCAATTTGAACCCCTCCGGGGTCCCGACAGCAAGCGGGAGGGAAGGCAAGCGAGGAATACGGGTGACCGCCTTCGGGGCGGTCCCACTCATCAAGCCACCCGCTTTCCGGAGGGTGTCTGACAAACTACCGGGATTGTTCGCTCAGCTCAGGACGCCAAACTTGGAGGCCTGCCCTGCCCTCGAACCAAAGGGGCTACTCCAACTTGCGATTTCGGATCTAAAGAGTCAGCTTATGCAGGTATTCGTAACTGATTTTGATGCTCTCCAGCGGCGGGACCTCGCAAAAATCCTGCTCCACGTAGAAGTGCCTCATGCCGCCCTGGCGCGCTGCCGCAAAGATCCGCTTCCAGTCAATAGTTCCCTTCCCCACCTCGGCAAATAATCCCATCCTGGCGTCATACTCTGTTGCGGGTGGATTCCCGGCCTTCAGGTCCTTAATGTGCAGCAAGGGGAAACGGCCCGGGTGTTTCTTGAAGAAAGTCACCGGGTCCTGGCCGGCGTGCGTAACCCAGAAGCAGTCCATTTCGAACTGCACGAGGTTGGGATCCAATTGCTTGAGAAGGTAATCATAAGCAGTAGTCTCACCATATTTCTTGAATTCAAAATTATGGTTGTGGTAGCAGAACCGTATGCCGGCCTGGTGCGTCTGCTCAGCGGCTTTATTGAACAAGTCCACCAGTTGCTTATAGTCGTCAAAGGACTTTCGTTCCTCAGGTTGCAGGATGGCATTCACCATGTACTTAAGGCCCAAATCTCTGGCTTCGGCGATCGACTTTTCCCAATGGGACTTTATCCTTAAAAAGGTTTAGGTGAGATGACACACGGCGGAAGGTGGGTGGCAAGTGACAGAGAAGCAGGAACTATTGAGACTATTAGCGGGCTTTTCTCTTGCTCTTACCCCTGACCTCAAAAATCACTTGGAAGGCAGAGTGTAGGTGAGATCGTAATCGATGTAATATTGAGCACCGGCACCTGGCGTGGACGCAAGGCGCTTGCCGGTAAACGATCCGCCCCCCTGGATTCCTTCGAACCGGCCAGTCCCCTTGATGAATTCACACGTGGCCTCCCACCTGCTGGTCTTCCCGTTTGCCTCGGGTGTTGCGGTGCCTTGATACCTTATGCGTAAGGTGGACCCGTCCTCAAAAGTGGCCACGTTATATCCATGGAACTTGCCACTCCCTTTGATGTAGTCAAACATGTCCTTGGTCGAGGTGGTGGCAACACTGCCGTCATCGCAGGACAGCACGCCTGGGAACTCCCCCACGCCGATGATGTGGCCGGGCACGTCGTCGACCTCAATGACGTTCACCCTGGCCGTATATCCGGTCTCCCGGCATTTCATTGTATAGGTCTGTTTTGTAAGCATCGTTGTTTCCTCCTTTTTGATCCGGAATTTCCATTAAAGATCTAGTGGCCGAAACTCATAGCGGAAATCCGGGTTTATATCTTTCAAGTTGTAGTGGCCGCTGGGCGCGGTAAGGCCGTTGTCTTTCAGCAGCTTTGCGAATTGGTTCGCTGGCATCCCATAGAGGTCGTAAGGCTCGACCTCTTTGTAGCCGATGGCCGCCACTTTCTTGATGGTGCCCGGCACGTCCTTCTGAAGTTCATCACGCACCGTGTAGAGCTGTAGCCCAATGGGTTTGCCGTAAGGATTTGCAAAAAGATTGCGCGTTAACCCAGACCCTCCAACAATTGTTGCAGCGCCTACGGCAGTACTCCGTATAAAATCTCTTCGGTTAATCATCAAATTAGAAACCCCCTTCTATGTGATTTCATTCCCCACCTGCGAATGTTACCGCAGAGGCGTAAAGACGAGATAAAGCAGAAAGCAGAAATTAGAAATCAGAAACCAGTCGCCTCACAGGTGAAGGTAGAAGCTAGAAACCAGATAGCAGAAAGCACTGCTTTCTGATTTCTAATTTCTGCTTTCTGCTTTACTTTCCAGTTTCTGATTTCTGCTTTCTGATTTCTAGTTTCAACTTTCATTCTTCGTTGCTACGATAACCCAATGAGCCGGCGATTGTCACCTGCCACTTCCCCAGAGGTGGACGCGAATTTCATGCGGCGCGCACTTCGGGAAGCACAAAAGGCCGATTCGGAGGGGGAAGTTCCCGTCGGCGCCGTAGTGGTCCAGGATGGGAAGATTATCGCTCGGGCGCACAATCGTCCCCTCGGCCTGTCGGACCCGTCAGCCCATGCGGAGGTCCTGGCGCTGCGGCGCGCGGCAAAGAAGCTCGGGAACTACCGGCTGAAAGGCTGCGACCTCTATGTTACAATTGAGCCTTGCGCAATGTGCGCCGGCGCGATTATCCAGGCACGCCTGCGACGACTCGTTTACGGAACGCCGGATCCTAAAGCGGGCGCGTGTGGGTCAGCCCTGGCGGTCCTCAACCACCCCAAAGTGAACCATCAGGTTGAGGTTGTCTCCGGCGTTCTGGCCCAAGAATGCGCAGTGATTCTGCGCGACTTTTTCCGTTGCAGGAGAAGAAAGACTTAGGGGATTGCGCAAGAAAGCTATCCTACTGTCATCCTGAGGAGTCCCGATCTGATCGGGACGACGAAGGATCTCGGCAGTTCGTAGCTTTAACTGTTGACCTTCGACTCTCGACTACTCGACTTTCCCGGAGAGGTACCGAAGCGGTCATAACGGGGGCGCCTCGAAAGCGTCTTGCCTGCCAAAAGCGGGCACGTGGGTTCGAATCCCACCCTCTCCGCCAGAAAACCAGTTAACAGTCCACAGTCAACAGTCAACAGTTGACAGCCAAAGACCTGGCGCAGCGCCAAGTTGCGTCTTAGTGGTACGTCAGAAACATCAGCCAGTCCTTCATCTTAAAGAGGCCTTGCGACGACCCACAACAATGCACAAATATGGAGTCATCCTCTATTGAAGCAATGAGGACCAAGCGTTCATTGCTGAGGTTCCGGAACTGCCGGGATGCATAGCTCATGTGGAAGGTTCCAAGGGGAGGCGGTCAGGGGTGGACTCCGCGCTGCTGGGGAGCCTACAATGGAAGTCTCGGCTGTTAACTAAAGGAGCGCGAAGGAATGGAGTCTGGTCCGCGTTCGGTGAACTTCTCCACCGTGTCGGAATGGAACGACAGGAAGGTCCGGCGTCTACGCGATTCTCTGGTGGGTGAGGAGCCACTCCAAATCCGACTTGGGAAGCGTCCCCTTAGTGTGACCATGCGAACTCCCGGGGACGACTTTGAATTAGCGGCAGGCTTCCTTTTCACTGAGGGAATCATCCGTTCGGCAAAAGAGGTCGCCAGCCTCCGTTATGGCAATGGATCAGGGTCCGATCGGAATACTGTTCATGTTGAGCTCAACCACCGCAAAACTCTCGACTCGATGCGGACTAAACGTAATTTCCCCGCAAACTCCAGTTGTGGATTATGTGGCAAGGCATTTATTGAGGGGTGTCGCCTGCAAGGGATCAAGCGGCCCAATCCCCGCTTCCGACTTGATCCCGAAATCCTTTGTAGTTTTCCCGAAACTCTCCGGTCTGCCCAAGTGCTGTTTGACCGAACCGGAGGGCTACATGCCGCCGCGTTATTCGAAGCCTCCGGAAAGCTGATTGCTGTAAAAGAAGACGTGGGGCGGCATAACGCGGTGGATAAGCTCATCGGCTGGGCTTTGCTACAAGGTCGCATTCCTTTAGCGGGCTGTGCGTTGTTGGCGAGTGGCCGAGGGGGCTTCGAGATCATTCAAAAATCGCTGGTAGCGGGAGTTCCGCTGCTGGCCTCGGTCTCCGCTGCCTCCGATCTAGCGGTCCAATTGGCTCGCGAGTGCGGACTTACACTGGTCGGCTTCCTGCGTGGCAGGCGATTTGTTTGCTACTGCGGAGAGGAACGCTTGGGGCTCCCCCCTGCGCCAAGATCTTAACTGCCCCTTCGACATCCCCGGGGATTTCAGAACCGATCCTTCAAGCACTTCTTCGTTCGGAGGCGGAATCGCTGTCATCACCACATTATCGTTTGCAAAATTCCACGGTGAACGTTAGAATATTCGTTCCCGGGTCCAATCCTTGCGGGCGCGGTTTAGCAGACAGTTTATGTCTGAAAGTCTAGCCATTTATCCCGGGTCTTTCGATCCGATCACCAACGGTCATCTCGATCTCATCGAGCGTGCCCGGTGGATCTTTGGGCGTTTGATTGTTGCGGTTTTGACGAACCCCGACAAGCTCCCACTTTTCACCGTTATGGAGCGCGTGGAGATGCTCCAGGAGGCCACTCGGGGAATGCCCAACGTCGCAGTGGACACGTTTGGCGGGCTGCTGGTTGAATACGCCAAGCAAAAAGGGGCAGGGATCATCCTGCGCGGCATACGCGCATTTACAGACTACGAGTACGAACTCCAGATGGCGATCATGAACCGCAAACTCGAGCCCAGCCTTGAAACTGTCTTCCTGGTTCCCGCAGAGTCCTACACCTACCTCAGTTCACGCCTGGTCAGGGAGATTTTCCAGAACGGGGGATCAGTGAAGGGCTTGGTTCCCCCTTTGGTCGAGGATCGACTTCATCAAAAGGTTTTTCAGAATAAAGTTTAAGGGAGGTTGGAGTGCAGCTTTCGGAGCGCATTTCACGGATTTCGGTTTCCACTATCGCCACCGTCCTGCAAAAGGCGGAAAAGCTGAAGGTTAGGGATACGAAGCTGGCGGACTTTGGCGCCGGTGAGCCGGATTTCCCCACTCCTGACCACATCAAGAAAGCTGCCATCCAAGCGATTGAGGAAGATTTCACCAAGTACACTGCCACGGGCGGGATCAGGGAGCTGAGGCAAGCCCTGGTGGAGAAGCACGCGAAGGACCATGGATCGAACTACACGGTCGAGGAGTGCCTGGTGACCGTGGGAGGGAAGCAGGCCATCTTTGAGGCGATGTCCGCTGCCCTGAACGATGGCGACGAGGTGATCCTGCCTACCCCCTACTGGGTTACCTTCCTGGAGATCATCAAATACGCAGGGGGCAAGCCCGTCCTGCTCGAGACGCTCGAGAGCGAGAATTTTGCGGTGCACGCCAGGGGCGTCGAAAAACTGATCACTCCGAAGACCAAGCTCGTGGTCGTCAACTCTCCGCACAACCCCACCGGCGCAGTGGTTCCCCCGGGGGAAATGGAAAAACTCCTGGCGCTGGCGATCCGGCACAATCTGCTTCTGCTGTCCGACGAATGCTATTCCCATTTCTTGTATGACGGCCGCAAACCTTTTTCGCTTGGTTCCTCGAAAGAGCGGGAGCACCTGCTGATTGTCGACTCTTTTTCCAAAACGTATGCCATGACGGGATGGCGAGTTGGATTTGCCCTTGGTTCGACAAGACTTCTGGCAAACATGCTGAAGCTCCAGAGCCACTCGACCTCCAACCCCAATTCCATCGCCCAGAAGGCTGCGCTGGCAGCAGTTCATGGGCCGCAGGCCCCCGTGCAAATGATGCTGGCCGAGTACCGGCGGCGCCGGGATCGTGTCATCGAAGGATTGCAATCTATACCCGGCATACGTTGCGTTCCTCCGCATGGCGCCTTTTACGCCTACCCGAATGTCGGGTATTACCTGAAGAAAGACGGATTGGGGGATACATCCACGCTGGCGCAGCGGCTATTGGAGGAAGCGCACGTTGCCGTAGTGCCCGGGTCCGCCTTTGGAACTCAAGAACACATCCGCATTTCATACGCAACCTCTCTTGAACATATTAATGAGGGGTTACGACGTATGGCAGCGTTCTTCTCCAAGTTCTGACTGAATTATGTCCACTTTGAACATTCCTCTTCAACTTTCAACTGCCTTCAAACCAAAAATCTGGGGCCGGGAGGATCTCTCACCCATATACTCGGCCCCGGAGGAAACTGACTCCCCGGCCTCCAGGAAAGCTGAGATCTCAGGGAGCGCGGGGAAACCTGGCGAATTGATCGGAGAAGTCTGGGTCATCGACGATACTTCCCGGTTTCTGAACGGCCCCGTAGCAGGTCTTACTCTGGGCGAGGCATCCGAAAAGTACGGGCCCGCACTCCATGGGCGGTCGTGGCATGGCACTCGTTTTCCGCTGCTCGCCAAATACATCTTCACGAGCGACTGGCTATCAGTCCAGGTTCATCCGGACGATGAGTACGCGCGCGTCCACGACCCGGGCAATGTCGGCAAGTGCGAAATGTGGTATATCCTCCAGGCCGACACAAATGCGGAATTCCTTCTGGCTATAAAGCCGGGGGTCACAAAGGAGGCGCTAAAAGCAGCTTTCGAAAATGGAACGTCGAAGGAACTCCTCGAGCGCCATTACCCCAAGGCCGGCGAGGCCATCTTCGTTCCGCCCGGCACGGTACATGCGCTAGGCCCAGGGCTGGTTCTGTTCGAGGTCGAGCAAAATTCCGACCTGACCTATCGCCTGGATGACTTTGGCAGAGTCGGACTGGACGGGAAACCCCGCCCCCTCCATTTGGCGAAAGGATTGGACGTTATCCAGGAAGACTTGCTCCCTCGCCGCCACCTCCCGCGGTGGGAATTTCAGGAGCCCTTCGGCACAAGGCGGTATATTATGGCTTGCCGTTACTTCGCGGTCGAGGAGATATTCCTGCGCAAGATGGCCACCTTCAAGAGTTCGCCGCAGCGCGTGGAGGTTTATTCCGTTCTTAAAGGTGAGGGTCGCGTTGAGAACACATCGGGCTGGCTGGGCTATCGGACCGGAGAGACCTGGATAATACCCCCGGCGGCGGGCGCCTATAGGTTCGTTCCCCAAGAGCAAACCCGCTTGCTGAAGTTCTATGTTCCTAACCTCCTTGAGGACTTCCGGCGACCGCTGGCGGCTCGCAACGTTCCCCCCGAACACGTGGAGAAAGTTGTGTTTGATTTATAAGCATGGCTACAGATCCCGTATTCAAACACACTTACGCCGTAATCATGGCCGGTGGCAGCGGGACACGTTTTTGGCCCCTTAGCCGCCGCAAACACCCAAAACAACTGTTGACATTGTTCGGCCAGGACTCGTTGCTGGAACAAACCGTAGCGCGCATCCAGCCTGTCATCCCGTTGGGCCACATCTACATCTTCACCAGCGAGGTGATATTGAGGAAGGTTCGCCAGCTTCTGCCGCGTATTCCTTCCCATCAGATTGTGGGCGAGCCGGCATCGCGGAATACCGCCCCCACCCTGGGAGTCGCCGCACATGAAATCGCCCGGCGTGACCCCCAAGGGCTCATGGTGGTGTTGCCCTCCGATCATATCATCGCAAAGCCTGTGGTTTTTCGGCAGGTCCTGGGTGCGGCGTGCCGAGTGGCTTCTACGGCTGGGCGTTCTGTGGTTCTGGGGCTGAAGCCCACGCGACCCGATACCGGCTTCGGATATATTCGCCTGGGCCGCCGCGAAGGGAAAGTGGCGGGGCATGAAGTGTTTCACGTGGCCAGTTTCAAAGAGAAACCGACGATGGCTGTCGCGCGTCGTCACGTATCTTCGGGACGATATCTCTGGAACGGCGGTATGTTTATCTGGAAGGCTTCAACGCTGATTGAGAACTTGCAGCGCTTCCAGCCAGAAATGGCGAGTCAGTTGAGGCAAATCGCTGACGCAGGCGGAGTCCGGGCGCGCGCTTTTCGCCAGCTTTACGCCAAGTTCCAGAAGATATCCATTGACTACGCGCTCATGGAGAAAATCTCGAATATTTATGCGCTGCCCGCTGACATCGGATGGAACGACGTGGGTAGTTGGGCCGTCGTGTACGAGCTGGGCACTCAGGACTCGGAGAAGAACGTCCGGCCCAGCGCCAGCTTGAGCCTTGATTCGCACGGCAATATGGTGGTTTCGCCCAAGAAGTATGTGGTTACGGTTGGGGTACAAGACCTGATCGTCGTCGAGACCGACGACGCGTTGCTGGTTTGCGCACGTGCGCGGTCTCAGGAAGTTGGAAAAGCAGTCCTGGAGCTTGATCGGCTGGGTCGACACGATCTGTTGTAGCGTATGTTGGATAAGATTAAGTTCGGCACCGATGGATGGCGCGGTGTAATCGCGGAAGATTTTACCTTTGCGAACGTGCAACGCGTGGCCGAAGCAATCGCGCAGTACGTCCGCGAGGAGGGTGACCCGGCAAAGGGCCTCGTGGTGGGTTACGACACTCGCTTTCTTTCCCCAGAGTTTGCCAAGCACGCGAGTGAAGTGGTGGCGGCTGCCGGCATTCCGGTGACCCTGGCTGACCGCGCCACGCCCACGCCCGCAGTAAGCTATGCGGTGGTGGGGCGGCAGACGGCCGGCGCCATCATGCTCACGGCCAGCCACAATCCCTATCGCTGGAATGGGGTAAAGTTCAAGGCGCCCTATGGAGGTTCTGCGGCTTCCTCCATCATGCGAAGGATTGAAATCCATCTTCACCGCCTGGATCGTTCAGGGACACATCCACGGAAAAGGCGCCCGGCCTCCATCCAGACCGTGGATTTGGTAGGCCCTTACCTGGAGCGGCTCAAGAGCTTTGTTCATCTCGATCGAATCCGATCCTCGGGCCGGCGGTTTGTGATCGACCCGATGTATGGGGCCGCTCGCGGCTGCCTGGCCCGGCTTTTTGACGAGGCAGGAATTTCTTATCGCGAGATCCACGGAGAGCACAACCCGCTTTTCCCAGGCATGAATCCGGAGCCCATTGAACCTCACGTCGAGCAGCTTCGGCAGGCTGTGCTGGAGGGCTGCTACGATGCCGGGTTCGCCACTGACGGTGACGCCGACCGGCTGGGAGCCGTGGACCGCAGTGGTGCTTTTATTGATTCCCACAAGATCTTTTCCATCCTGCTCAAGCACCTGGTAGAAGACCTGGGGCTGCGCGGAGAGGTGGTGAAAACGTTTTCTACCACCGAGATGGTGACCAAGCTCGCCCAGAAATACGGTCTTCCTTTGCACGTCACGCCCATCGGATTCAAGTACATCTGCGAGTTGATGCTCACCCGCGACGTGCTGATCGGCGGCGAAGAAAGCGGGGGAATCGCTATCAAGGGGCACTTGCCTGAGCGCGATGGAATCTTGAACTCCTTGCTCCTGGCGGAGGTGATGGCGGACCGAGGCCGCACTCTCGGGGAGTTGGTCCAGGAGCTGACTCAGGAGTTCGGCCCCCACTTTTACGGGCGTGTCGACCTGGAAATTGATAAGGACGTTGCCCGGCGCATTGTTCGCTTGGTGGGGCAGAAGAAGATCAAACGCATTGCTGGATTGAAGGTGACTTCCGTTGACGGCCTGGACGGAGCCAAGATGCGCTTCAGTAACTCCGCATGGCTCCTGGTGCGCGCATCCGGTACCGAGAACATCCTGCGTCTCTATGCCGAGGCCCCCTCCGCCGAGCAGGTAAAAGCTTTGCTCGCCGAAATAGAAGCGTTTTCCCGGAAACAGTTGTAATCCGGATTTCTCACCACGAACAGGGAAGGGCGGGGTTTAAGCCCCCGCCCTGGAGTTTCCACATTTGGGCTGAGATTCTTCTGGCCACGTGCAGCTTCCAGCCCTCTCCCCCTTGGGGGAGAGGGTGGCCCGCCGCCGGCGTTTTCTTCAGCCGGGGCGAGCCGGGTGAGGGGGTCGCGAGCCTTGCGCCCGACTCAAAACGGCAGAGCGCGGTGAGAAATCCTGGATAGCTCTGCCACCAGGTTGTCATGCTGGTTTCCTTCTCACTTCGACTGCGGCTCATGCGGTAGAAGGGTCTTGCGAATGCCATCGAGCACACCGTTGACGAACTCGACAGAACCCTCTCCCGAAAAGCGCCCCGCGATCTCCAGCGCCTCGTTGATCACGGCAGCGGCGGGAGTTTCCGGGTGGCAGAGGAGTTCGTACAGAGCCACGCGCAGGATGTTGCGGTCTACGGCTGCCATGCGCTCCAGACGCCAGTTGTCAGCACGTTCGCGAACCAGGCGGTCGAGCCGGTCAATATCGCTTACTGCGCCTTCGAAGAGGTCGCGGGCAAAACCCTCCACGTCGGCATCCGCCCTATTGTTGGCGAAGAAGGTCGCCTCCACCTGGGCGGGAGTGTACCCGCAGATCTCCCATTGATAGAGCATCTGCATTGCAAATTCGCGGGATTTTCTGCGTGAACCCATGTTGCAGTGACGAGTGACGAGTGACATGCGAGCTTCGAAATTCGAAACTCGAAATTCGACATGAGTATCGAGTTCGATTTTCGCTTTTCGAGTTTCGAATTTCGAAGCGGGACTACTTGCCGGTGAATTTTGCCGGCCGTTTCTCCAAGAACGCTCGGGTTCCTTCCTTCATGTCGGCCGTCGTACAGCATAGACCGAAAAGCGTGGCCTCCAGGAACTGGCCCTCGGCTTCGGGCATTTCCAAGCCGTGGTTTACGGCTTCGAGCGCGAACTTCACGGCCAGCGGCGCATTGGCCATGATTCTTTGCGCAAGCTTTTCTGCGGTGGCGATGAGGTCTTGCGCTGGGACCACTTGGTTTACCAGCCCCATGCGATAGGCCTCGGAGGCGCTGATGGGGTCGCCGCTCAGCAGCATCTCGAGGGCGCGTCCTTTGCCTACCAGGCGCGGCAAGCGTTGTGTTCCGGCATAGCCCGGGATAAGTCCCAGCTTTACTTCCGGTTGTCCGAGGCGCGCATTCTCGGAAGCGATTCTTAATGTGCACGCCATGGCGAGTTCGCAGCCTCCACCCAGAGCAAATCCGTTGATGGCCGCAATCACCGGCTTGCCCAGGTGCTCGATAAAGTCCAGAATCTCCTGGCCGCGAACCGACGTCTCTTTGCCTTCCACAGGCGTTTGAACCGCCAGTTCGTTGATGTCCGCGCCTCCCACAAAGGCTTTTTCACCCGCCCCCGTGAGGATGACAACGCGGACCTCATTGTCCTTTTCGATGTCCTGGAAACACTCCTGCAACTCTTGCATTACTTTCTGGTTCAGGGCGTTTAGCTTGTCGGGACGGTTGATGGTCACATAAGCGATGCCGTCGCGCTTTTCATAGAATAAGGTCTCGAACGCCATATTGAGCCCCCGTGACGCGATCCGGAGAAAGGTCATCCTCCTGTGATCTTGAGGAGTCTGACCCTGCGATATAGTATGTGGTCTCAATCCCCACAAAGTCCAGCAATCAGAATCTCAAACTCGAAACCCTTGTGCGTGATTGTAGGCGGCAGCCCGACCGGCCACATCGAACTGGTGTCATTTACGTGACACGCGCGTTGCAAGTCGCGCCGGCGTTTCCAAAGGGATTCCATCCCAACGTCACCAACGCCGGCGCCAACTCCAAGTTTGACAGGGTACCGCCCTTTTGTTAGATTTTCAAAGGGCAAAACATTTTGGATTTTGGATTTTGGATTGAAGAGAGAGGGGGCCACACAGGGTTTTTAATCCAAAATCTAAAATCCAAAATCAGCGCCGCTGTCGCTGCAAGGCGAGTCTCGCCTTGGTTCGGAACCTACCTCGGACCACGGAAGTGGTTTGCTTATGACGGACGCGCGTTACATTCGCAACTTTTCGATTGTCGCCCATATTGACCACGGCAAGTCCACCCTGGCCGACCGTGTGCTGGAAATCACGGGTGCGCTTTCGAAACGGGAAATGGCCGACCAGGTGCTCGACTCCATGGACCTCGAGCGCGAGCGGGGTATTACGATCAAGGCGCACGCCGTCCGCCTTCACTACCGCGCTCGCGATGGGAACCAATACCAGTTGAACCTGATCGATACTCCCGGCCATGTCGATTTCTCTTACGAGGTTTCGCGGAGCCTTTCCGCCTGCGAGGGCGCAGTCCTGGTGATCGATGCCTCGCAGGGAGTCGAGGCGCAGACTCTTGCCAATGCCCAGCTTGCCCTGAACAACAACCTAGCGATCATTCCCGTCATCAACAAGATCGACCTTCCGGGCGCGGACGTTGAGGCCACCAAACAGCAAATCGAACACGCTCTGGCGCTCGATCCGAGCGAGTCACTGCTGATCAGCGCCAAACAGGGCCTGGGCGTGGATGAGGTGCTGGAGGCAATCGTGGCGCGCGTCCCGGCGCCGCGCGGTTTGCCGGAAGAGCCTCTCCGGGCGCTGATCTTTGATTCCTGGTTCGATAGCTATCGCGGCGTGGTGGTGCTCAGCCGCATCTTCGAGGGCGCTTTGACGGTGGGTATGCGGATTCGCCTTTGGTCCAACAACCAGGTCTACACGGTTGAGGAACTGGGCGTGCTAACGCCGAAGCCCGTTCGCGTGGAACGCCTCGAGGCGGGAGAAGTCGGTTTCGTCATCGCCAATATCAAGCGCATCTCGGACACGCGCATCGGCGATACCATCACGGACGACATGCGACCCGCTGCCGCGCCGTTTCCCGGCTTCGAGGAAATCAAGTCCATGGTTTTCGCGGGGCTTTATCCCGTGGACGCCAGCGGTTACGAACCCCTGCGCGACGCGCTCGAGAAGCTGCGCCTCAATGACTCCTCGCTTTTCTACGAGCCGGAGAACTCCCAGGCTTTGGGCTTCGGCTTCCGCTGCGGTTTCCTCGGGCTGCTGCACATGGAAATCGTCCAAGAGCGCCTGGAGCGCGAATTCAATCTCGACCTGATCACCACTGCCCCAAGCGTCCGCTACCGCGTCACCGCGAAGTCGGGTGAGGTTCTGGAGGTGCACACGCCCACCAAGTTTCCGCCTGCGGGTGACATTGAGAAAGTTGAAGAACCCATTATTCTTGCGCGAATCTTCACCCAGGATGAATACCTGGGCGGCATCCTGAAACTGCTGGAAGAGAAGCGGGGCGTGCAGAAGGGTTTCGAATACGTCTCGCAAAAGCGCGTGCTGCTCACTTACGAGCTTCCGCTTAACGAAATCGTTCTGGATTTCTACGACCGGCTGAAGTCCGTCTCGCGTGGCTATGCCTCGCTCGATTATCACTTTGCAGGCTTCCGGGACTCGGACCTGGTGAAGGTGGACTTCCTGGTGGCCGGAGAGCCAGTCGATGCTCTTTCGTTCATCAGCCACCGCGATCAGGCATTTGGGCGCGGCCGCGTGCTGTGCGGAAAAATGCGCAAGCTCATTCCACGCCAGCTCTTCGAAGTCGCGCTTCAGGCTTCCATCGGATCAAGAGTGATTGCCCGCGAAAACGTCCCGCCCATGCGGAAGAACGTTCTGGCCAAGTGTTACGGAGGCGACATCACGCGCAAGCGCAAGCTGCTCGAAAAGCAGAAGGAAGGCAAAAAGCGCATGAAGCGCGTGGGGCGCGTCGATATCCCCCAGGAAGCTTTCCTGGCTGTCCTCAAAGTTTCTGAAGACTAAGATCTGCGTAATCTGCGTAATCTGTGGATGGAGTCACACATGGAACTTAAAACCGTCACCATTGAAAAGCCTGCCGACATGAATTTCATCCTCGGCCAGTCGCATTTCATCAAGACCGTCGAGGACCTGCATGAGGCTATTGTCCAAACCGTTCCCGGAATGAAATTCGGGATTGGATTCTGCGAATCGTCTGGCCCTGCGCTCGTGCGTTACGCTGGCAATGACCAGCGGCTGATCGAACTCGCGCAGAAGAACGCCCTGGCGCTCGCGTGCGGCCATTGCTTCATCATCTTTATGGACAGCGGCTTTCCTATCAACATCCTGAACACCATCAAGAACGTCCCGGAAGTGTGCCGGGTTTTCTGCGCCACGGCGAATCCCGTCGAGGTCGTTGTCGCCGAGACCGAACAGGGGCGCGGTATCCTCGGCGTAATCGACGGCTTGAAAACTAAAGGCATCGAAACCGAAGCCGACATCAAATTCCGCAAAGATTTCCTGCGCAAGATCGGATACAAACTGTAGCGGCGATTTCAAATCGCCGTGTAGCGCCGGCATCTTGCCGGCACACAGGCGAACCGCGATGCGCCCTCTTTGTAGGGGTGATTCTACATCGCTGCATCACGGCGTCCCCGTCATCGGGCACGGCCATCTTGGCCGTGCCCTGCCCCTGTCTCTCCCCCACAGCTCGGGTAGCTCCAGCTTATTATTCCGTCCATTTCGCCTTGCAGGATGGGATTTAGCGGGAGGCAGTGGATCAGTTCGAGCAATCACTCCAGCTAAACGCCGCGGCGTTTTGCGAGATCTATCTTAGCCAGGGGCCATTTTGCGGGAAGCGGCACTTCCCGGCTTTGGGATTCTCCGGAGACGTAAAACTGACCCCTTCCGTGGTCCGTGGAAGCACCCAGCGCTGAAAACTCGACTGGACATTGCATTCAGAGGCGGTCGGGTGTACATTACCGGTGAGTCGGAAAATGCGAACGGAAATCCGTGTTAGAATCTCACAAGACATGCGAGCGTCCAGGAAAAGAACCCTATGACGCTTCGCCAAGGCATTCTCCTACTCATCTCTACAAGCATGATGGCCGCGCTGGTCGCGTGTGGCGGCCCCAGCTACCAGACGATCCCAGTTCTTCCAATTTCTATTACGTTCATCGGCACGCCGCCCGCTTCTCTGATGGTCGGCGCCACGTTGTCCCTCACCGCAGTCGTTACCAACGACGCCGCGAACGAGGGCGTAGCGTGGTCGGTGACCTGCGGCAGCACGGGCACGGGCGCTTGCGGTTCGTTCAGCCGGGCCACCACCGTCAGCGGCTTTGCGACCACCTACACCGCACCCTTGGCCCTTCCCACCGGCAATACGGTGACCGTGACCGCGACCTCGGTGGCCGATTCCACCATATCCGTCTCCTCGCCAGCGATCACCATCATTACGCCGGGCATTAGCGTCGCATTCAGTAAGACCGCCTATCCGCCCAATGCCGTGGAGGTGGGCGGATCGGCTGCCATCGCCGCGATTGTGGCCGGCGATACCACCAATCAGGGCGTCAGCTGGTCGTGCACACCGGCGGGTGACTGCGGCTCGTTTAATCCTGCTACCACGCCCAGCGGGGTCTCCACCACCTACACCGCGCCGGGGCTCTTGCCTTTCGGCAGGACCGTGACCGTGATGGCCTCCTCAGTGACCAATCCCGGCGATTCCTGCTCGATTCCGGTTTTCATCTCCGCCGAACCCACTACGCTGGCCAACGGTACCTACGTCTTTTCGTTGGCGGGAACCGACAAGAACGGGCCTTACTCTGTCGCAGGGGCCTTCGTCCTCAGCAATGGTGCCATCACCAGCGGCGAGCAGGACTTCATCGATTCCGCCGTGACCAAGAAAGACAGCATTACCAGCGGCAGCTACTACGCCGTCGACGACGGTAACCTGTGGGTCACACTCAAAACCGCGGACACCAGCATCGGCGTAAGCGGGGTTGAAACCCTGGATGCCACCCTGGTCTCTAGTTCGAAGGCCCAACTGATCGAGTTCGACTCTTCAGCGACTTCCAGCGGCACATTGGATTTGCAAACCAGCAAAGCCGCGCCCTCGGGCGGGTACGCATTTTTCACGGTTGGCGAAGACTCGGGCAAGTCCCCCACTGCGATCGGAGGCGTGATCAACGTTGACGGCTCGGGCACCATCTCGGGCACCGGCAGCGCTTTCGACATCAACGACTCCGGCCTGCCTGCGCCTTTGCCGAAACAAGCTTTCGCGGCCAGCACGGTTTCCGCTCCGGACTCCATGGGACGGGTTGTGTTTAACCTGGTTCCAGTCACAGGCGCCGGTTCAGCGATCGGACAAATCAATCTGGTGGGTTACATCGTGGACGCGAGCCACATCTGCCTGGTTGAGACCACCGACGCCTATGGCGGCTTCACCGGCGGAACGGCTCTGGGCCAAGGGAGCAGCACCGGAACCTTCAACGCTAGCTCCATCTCCGGTTCCAGCTATGTCTTCGGCGCGGCGGGCACGGATGCCAATGGCGCGCTTCAGGTCGCTGGGTTGCTGAGCGCAGGCTCGAGCGGGAGCGTAAGCGGCACCCTCAACTTCAATGACCTTACGGCGCAAAGCCCGCAAGGCGGGAGCACGCTGTCCGCCGGAGGCTACACTGTTGACCCAACCGGCCGAGTGACTCTGACAGGGCTGACGGACGGCTCCACCAGCCCGAGGTTCAATTACGACCTGCAACTCTATTTGACCGGCGACGGACACGGGGTTCTCATCTCCATGGACAAGGCCGAAGTCATCGCTGGCCTGGGATTCCAGCAAACCGGGCCCGGCTCATTTGGGCTTGACTCGTTCAGCGGATCCTACGGGATGAACGTTGCACAAGTTCTGCCATCGGCCAGCGGCGAGTCTGAGCAGCATGCTGCCGGTCCGATTGCCGCGGACGGGGCTGGCGATCTCACGGGGTTCGCCGATTTCAACCCCATCTCCGGAATCGGAGGGAACGATCTTTCGCTCTCCGGCAACCTCGTCGCCAACGCGAATGGAGTGTTCACCGGCCAAATCAGCGGCCTGAAACTCTTGTCCCCCTCGACGCCGGACAATTTCACCTATTACCTAGTGGACAAGACTCGGGCCGTGTTCATCGAGACAGACAACATCCAATTGACCCTCGGCTACTTCGTGCTGCAACAGTGATGTAGGAACGGGTGTCCCCCGCCCGTCCGCGCTGCGCTTGCGCGTTTTGGGGTGGGTCATTCCTGATAAAGAATACTTGCTCTTAAATGAATGACGAAATCGCCAGCCCATATTTGAAGGTCCCTTACGTCCATCGTTGGGCGAATACCACTCCCGGCTGGGTCAAGGTTGCACCGGGAAAAGACCTTAGACCTCCGGCGAGCGCCGTGGCTAAAAGCCGCGCAGGGCTACTCGCTATTGCGGGAACGCGGTAGGCGGGGTGATTTTCTGCCAGCCTTCTCCGTTGAGTGCAGCGAGAAAAGCCAGCAGATCCTGCTTGGTTTGCTCATCCATATAAAAGGGTGTGAGGCGAGTGTCCAGGTGGGGATTAGGCAACCCTCCCTTCGCGTATAAATCCAGGACATCCCCGAGAGTTTTGATGCTGCCGTCGTGCATGTAGGGGGCGCGATAGGCAAGGTCGCGCAGAGTCGGCACTTTGAATTTCCCGAAATCGCCACGCTTTTTCGTTATGATTTTGCGGCCCGGATCGGGGTTGACTTGATCCATGCCGATTCCCAGGTTCGCAAATTTCTCCGTGGTGAAATTCGGCCCGGAGTGGCATTCGGCGCATTCACCTTTCTTGTTGAAGAAATCCAGACCATCCTTCTGCTGTTTGGTCAGCGCGGACTTGTCGCCGGCAAGGTAGCGGTCGTAGGCAGAATTACCCGACAGGATCGTGCGCTCGAAGGTCGCAATGGCTTTGGCGATTCGCTCGAAGGTGATCGCGCTGTCGCCGAAGGCGGCAGCTAAGAGTGGAGCGTAGCCTTCGATGCCGCGAAGCCGTTGGACCACTTGGTCCGCAGTCATGCCCATCTCATCGGGATCGGTCACGGGAACAATAACTTGTGCCTCCAGCGCGGCCGCCCGCCCATCCCAGAATTGCGATTTGCCCCAGGCGCGATTGACGAGCGTGGGTGGATGGCGCACTCCCGGCTTTCCATTCACGCCCCTTGAAAGCGGCGTGCTGGCTGCGAAGGCATGCGCCGGCTCATGACAGAAGGCGCAAGACAACACACCATTGGCAGAGAGACGGCCATCGAAAAACAGCAGCTTGCCAAGCTCGGCGCGCGCGGGTGAGTAAGGATTGTCTTCCGGCCAGGGAATGGGCGGGAGACCTAAAGGAACCGGGAAATCCGCTGATTTGGGTTGAACGCTTTCCGGGGGCACGGAGGCGGGGAGGAGGATCAGTGCCAGAAGCGCTGCCCTACTCGCGAAACTCAATAACGGCGGCAATCACCCCTCCCCGCCTGCCGGATTCGGTTTCAAGAAGTGGGGAAGGCGCGGCGTGATGAACCGGAAGCGCCGGCCGATGATCATCTTGACCAGCAGATGATCGGTGCTGCGCGTTACGCCCATGCCCACGCCGAGGTTGAATTCCCAGTTCGGACCGAAGTCATAATCGATCGTGGGTACGATCTGTTGTTGCTGCAGATATAGGGGGTCAAAACCCGTCACAGGTCCCAGCGAGCCGTAGTATTCGAGCCCCGCACTGAGTTTCCGCGTGACGGAATAAGCGGCCTTGAAGTTCGGAGAAAACTCGATGCCTCGAGAGACACTGGGCCCGTGAAACGACCGCTCGAGAGCGGGATTGAAGGCCAGATACCAAGACTTCCACTGTTTGTCGACGATGGGGCGAATTTCCCAGGTCCAGGTATCCGCGGAAAAGATGGCCCGCTGGTAGCCGAATTCCGTCGAAAGGCTCACCCCGACCGGCCAATGCCATTTCTCCGGAACGCGAACCCGGGGACGGATGTGATCACCAACCCACTTGTAGCCCTGGTGGGGACCGTAGCTCGTGAAGATGTACAATCCCGTTTCAAACCAGTCATTCCAACCCTGAGTAATCTCAACCGTTTCGTGGGTTTGATGTTCATCCGGAAGAACACCCAGGTCAAGGGTCTTGAAACCTTCAAATGTGAAGTTACTGTGCAACTCGATCATGGTGCCGCCGGGCGCCACCGTGTCGGATCCGTAGACCTGAATCTCGTAGTTGCCTTGCGCAAAGAGCGGCAGAGAAGCTAGGGCGGTTAAGAAGGCGAATTGAATGCCTTTCACAAGGGTTGGCTTCATCGCTTCTATGATAGCCGCGTCGCGGGCGGTCGCTCAAGTTAACGCTGGGACACGCTTGAGAAAATCATTTTTGGTGTACTAGAAGGCTGCTGAAGAATTCGCGGTCATCAAGGCAACTCAGAAATACTGGTAGCTCACGAACGCCAACTGTCGGCTGTCAGGAGACCACGAGGAAACGTTGATGGTGCCTTGGCCGCCGAGGAGTTTGGCAAGCACGCTGACATTTCTGTCACTCATCGACATCAGGCGCAGCATCACGTTTTTGTCCGGCGGATGGCCCGCAACGCCTTTTTCATAGGTGAGAAACACCATCTGCTTTCCATCGGGCGAAATGTGCGGGAACCAATTGTTGAATTCGTCGGCGGTTACCTGCACTTGCTCGGACCCGTCGGAACGCATGCGCCAGATCTGCATGCTGCCGCTGCGATCGGAATTAAAGTAGATGTACTTGCCGTCGGGAGAATATTCGGGGCCATCGTTGTGGCCCGCGCTCCGCGTCAGTTGGATTTCTTCGCCGCCCGCCACGGGAACCGTGTAGACGTCGAACGCGCCATTCCGCTCGCCGCAAAAGCAGAGAGTCTTCCCGTCTGGCGAGCAGCCGTGCCAGTAAGAGGGCGACTGCTGGGTGACGCGACGGGGCGTGCCACCGGCAAGCGGTAAGACATAAATGACGGAAGCGCCCTTCTCTTGCGAGCTGTCGCTGATAGCGAGCCATGAGCCGTCGGGCGAAATGCCGTGATCGTTGTTACAGCGCGTAGCAAACCCGGTGTCGATGATTTCCGGCTCACCTCCGGTGACAGCCACTCGATAGAGGCGCCCGCCGCTATTGAAAATCAACTGCCGCCCGTCGGGTGTCCAATTGGGAGCCTCGATGCGCCCCACCGTGACGTAGGCCACGCGCTGGTCCGTCGAGGCGATGGCGACTGTTTCGAGCGTGCTGTAAAGGGCAAGCGAGCCGGCCGCGCCGGTGGGCTGCGCCTCGAGTTCGACATCGGAGAACACAGCCTTCTCGATCGCGTTTTTGTCGTGCGAGCACACACCGATGCCTACATAGAAGGGCGCCACGAACGGAACTCGAATCGAGGCGCCGGCCAAGTGGAGCGCCTCGCCGCCGGCCGAGAGCAGCAGATAGGCGAATTGACCTTTCGTTTCGAGACGCACGCGTTTGGGAGCGGAAATGTTCGATTCGATCTCATGCGTCGCAGTTCCTTTGTCCTCGCGGTATTGGAGCGACGTCAGTCCGTTGCCGTGCAAGGCGACGTCAACGTAAGCGGAGTCTGCATCCAGGCTTTGGCGGATCATCAAAACCGCTTTTCGATGCGGATTTCCGCCCCGGCCGATGAAGCTGATGTTGGCCGCGAGGCTGACGCGCTCGCCCGAAACCTTTTTCCAGACGAAGTGGAAAGCGTCTTCCTTGAACCACATGTTCTCTCCGCTCCCGGTGACCGTGTAGCTCTTTCTCGTTGCGTCGTATTCAACCGAGCCGGGATGAAGAACGGAGCCAATGTCAGCATGACTCTCGAACAATCCTATCGGGCCCATTGGCGCGTTGGAAGCTTGAGGCATGGTCGGGTGATTCAGCATGCCTAAGCCTTCAGCCTTTCGCCCCGCGTTATAAATCCGTGGCGCGCAGACCAGCAAGCAAGCGATGGCCAAAACCGCGAGGCTCGCAAGGTTTTCCTTGTTCACGGAAACTCACCTCCATGTGACCGGGACACTGAGAGAGTAGGACAGCAAGGGAGAACTGTCAATTCGGACTCGGGTAACTCCAGCTTGTTATTCCCTCCATTTCGTGATACAAAATGGGATTAATACTACGTCATTACGCGAACTCCTGGAGGCCCTCGATTGCCCAGGGGGATGATGGCAAGCCGAACCGTAGCCATTATTCCAGCGGATGCTTCGTAAAAGCCGTTTAGAGCACGTCATGAGCCGCCACGGCGGAGCGCCCGTCCGACCATACTGACGCTCCGTCACGAGCAGGAAGTAGCCAACATGGCCGTTTTCAGTCAGGCCCGAACTACCATCGCTAAGTCGCGAGCAAAGCTCCGGCAGCAGACCGGTTTCTGGCTCCCGGTTCGGGAAGCTTTCTGGAACGCCCTCGGGGAACTCCGCAGCCACAAGCTGCGATCTTTCCTCACCCTGCTCGGGGTCGTCATCGCTACCACCACGCTGATTGTCGTGATGTCGGTGGTGAACGGCATGAACCTCTACATTGCGACCAAGATCGCCAATCTCGGCACCAACACCTTCGTGCTTCATCAGTTTAAGTGGGCACAGGGGTTCGACGAGTATTTGAAAGCGCTGCGACGCAACAGGCCCATCCGTTTGGAAGACTATGAGTATCTGGGGGACACGCTGGTCGGCTACGAGGCGATCAGCGCCATCGCGCAGTTGGAGCCCGGCCCAGAGGCGCGGTACAGGGGTCACTCGATCGATGAAGTGACTCTGATAGGAATCACCCCGAGCCACGTGGACATCGGCCGGGAAAAGGTGCGCTATGGCCGCTACATTACAGACCAGGACTACCGCCACAACGAGCGGGTCTGTTTTATTGGCCAGGACATCGTGGACAAGCTCTTTCCGCAGGTCGATCCGATTGACAAGGAATTGCTGGTGGGGGGACAGAGCTTCCGCATTGTCGGCGTGGCGGAGAAGGTGGGCTCCGCTTTCGGCATGAGCGAGGATAACTTCGTCTTTATTCCGCTCGGCACTTTCCGGAACCTCTACATGCCGCGCCTGGAGCTCTTTGTTTTTATCAAGGCGCCCGACTCCAAACACATGATGGAGCTCGAAGACGAAGTTCGTGTCCTCATGCGGGCGCGCCGCCACGTGCCCTACCACGAAGACGACACCTTCGGCATCAACGCCTCCGAAACGCTGATGGCCGCCTGGAAAAACCTTACCGGCAGCATCTTTGCCGTCACCATCGGCGTGGTGGCTGTGTTCATGGTGGTGGGCGGCATTGTGATCATGAACATCATGCTGGCTACAGTCACCGAGCGCACGCACGAGATAGGGATTCGCAAATCGGTGGGGGCGCGGCGCCGCGACATCCTCTGGCAGTTCGTATTTGAGGCCGCGGCGCTAGCCTGCGCCGGGGGGGTCGTGGGAGTGCTCCTTGCCTATCTTATCGCGTGGGTGGTGGCGTTGGTCTTCACCGCCGCCGTGCCGCTGAGCGCGGTCATTGTGGGGATTACGCTTTCAACCCTGGTCGGGCTCTTCTTCGGGATCTACCCGGCGATGAGGGCGGCTGCTCTTGATCCCATCCAAGCGCTGCGCGCGGAGAAGTAGCATGATGACTTACTGGCGTAGTGTCGGCGAAAACCTGCGGTTAGCGCTCGACACCCTGCGCACGCACAAGTTCCGGTCGTTCCTCACCGTATTGGGCGTACTCATCGGCACCACCACGGTGATCGCGGTGGCTTCCATCATTGCGGGTCTGGATACTCAGTTGGTGCAACTGGCCGAGCAGTATGGCACAGATGTTCTATGGGTCTACAAGCTGCAGATGGGCACGCCGCACCGCCTGACCCGCGAGGAGCGGCTACGTAAACCGCTCAACCTCGAAGACGCCAAGGCCATCAAGGAGCAATGCCCGGACGTCGTGGATGTGTCGGTGGGCATACTCAGGGAGATGAGTGAGTTTGGCCCGCCACCCTCCACGGCGCGCTACAAGGGCCACGAGATGTCGGGCGCCCAGTTCATGGGCGTGGATGCCAACTATCTGGCTATGGCGAACTCGTCGCTCTCAGACGGTCGCTTCTTCACGCCGGCGGACGATCTTCACCGCCGCGACGTTACCGTGATCGGCGCCAACGTGGTGGAACGCTTGTTCCAGCTCGAGGACCCGGTCGGCAAGAGTATCGTGGTAGATGGACACACGCTCGAAGTCGTCGGCACGCTCAACAAGTTCAAGGGATTCCTGGGAGACAATCCCGATGATCGGGACATCTTCGTACCGTACTGGACCTACAAGAAGCTTTATCCCGACGCTAAAGACCACTTCCTCAGCGTTCTGGCGTACCACGGAAGGCTGGAAGATGTGGAGGACGAAGTCCGCGGCTTGCTTCGTCGTCGCCGCCACGTGAAGCTTTCGGAGCCGGACAACTTCGGGCTCGCGACAGCGGAGTCCATCATCACCGAGTTTCGCGGAATTATCAGCTCAGTGGCGCTCGTCATGGTGGTGATCTCCTCCATTGGTCTGCTGGTCGGTGGCATCGGGGTGATGAATATCATGCTGCTCTCGGTCACGGAGCGCACGCGGGAGATTGGTGTGCGTAAGGCTATAGGCGCGCGCCGGCGCGACATCGTTTGGCAGTTCCTGCTTGAAGCGATTGTGCTCACCGCCTCGGGCGGCCTCATGGGAATCGCCGTGGGCTGGTTGCTGAGCTTCCTCATCCGAGTTTTTGTGCCAAGCCTGCCTTCAACCGTCCCACTCTGGTCCGTCGTGGCGGGTTTCCTCGTCGCGACAAGCGTCGGCCTGTTTTTCGGCCTCTGGCCGGCCTTGAAGGCCGCGCGCCTCGATCCCATCGCGGCCCTCCGGTATGAGTAGCGCACCGCGGTCGTCGGTCTCAAACCTCCATGACCCCCCGCTCCTCCGACGGATACTGTTCTTCAAAGGTTCGCTTCGCGCTCCTTACGAATGACTGGCTGCGGTCTGATCAGCGTTACGCACGTCGGGGCCCTGGGTTGCGTCAAAGTCGCGGAAAAAGCGGCTCTGCCGCCTGCTGTGCGGAAAGCCTCTGGTTTTCTGGCGCAGACAGCCTCCCTTCTTCCCCTCGGCTCGGCTGGAAGGCTCAGCCTTCCAGCCGAGCCGAGGGAGTTAGTCAGGGCGGAGCCCCTCGGAAAGGCGAAGCCTTTCCGCACAGCAGGCGGCAGAGCCGCTTTGGGATGTTACCTTTCGGGGACTTTGACGCGACCCTGCGTCGGCGCCCAGCTCGCATTGCACGTGCCTATCGGTCGCTGTTATACTGCCAGCGAAAGGCCTGGGTAACTCCGATGACGCTGCACGACTACAAAACGGTTCTTTACCGCCAGGATGATGGTTCCTGGGTCGCGGAGGTCCCCGCCCTCACTGGCTGTTACGCGCTGATGCCTACTCGCGAAACCGCGCTCGCTGAACTCGGCAACGTCTTTGAGATGATCGCCGAAGAATATCGCGAAAGGGGCATCCCACTTCCCGCCGACACCACCGAAATCGTCCATGCCTAGGCCACAGCTCGTGAGCTTCAGAGAACGGCGCGCAGACTCGGCTTCACAAGAACACGACAGACGGGAAGCCACGAGCGCTGGAACCACCCTGACGGTCGCGGCGTGACCATCCCTCTCCACGGCGGGCGAGAAATTGGTCCCCCTCTTTTTTTCAAGATCCTCCGACAACTTGGTGTCACCTACGAGGACTTCCAGAAGCTCCGGTAGCGCGGATCTACACCTTCTTATCCCGAACGATGGCCCGCAGTTCTCCTCGCGCCAGGCGCACCGAAATATCGCTGCCGAGTACGACTGCCTCAGTGTCACGAACGATCTTGCCGGCGGCGTCGCGGGTGATGGAGTATCCCCGCAGAAGAATGGTCAGCGGGCCGCGCTCCTTCAAAATAGCTTCCACATGTACCAGGCGGTTATGTCTCTCCGTCAGGAAGCGACGGAGCGCGGCATCAAATCGCCCCAGCCGGTCGTCGAGCTCGGCACGCTTCAAACCCAGCAGCCGCCGGAAGTCGTATCGCACTACTCCCGCCGAAGCCCGCAGCCACTCCTGCCCCGCCCTATTCAAAAGGGAGCGCATCGAGCGCTCAAGAGAAGCAACGGCGTCATCCACGCGCTGAGCTCTTTCGGCCAGCCTGGTGGCAAGCGTCTGGAAGGCGTGGTGCATGCGCAATTCCGTCAGCCGTTGCCGAGCCTCCGAGAGTTGCAGACGGACGATCTGGGTCATGCGGCGGGCGCGGTCCTCAAGCTCGGTGAGGAAGTCCTGCTTGCGGTGAACCACAAGCTCGGCGGCGGCGGAAGGGGTAGGCGCGCGAAGGTCGGCGACAAAATCCGCGATGGTGAAATCCGTTTCGTGGCCCACGGCGGATATCACCGGAATCCCGGAAGCGGCAATGGCCCGCGCCACCACTTCTTCGTTGAAAGCCCAGAGGTCTTCGAGCGAGCCTCCACCGCGCGCCACAATTACTACATCAACGTTTGGCTCGCGGTTAAAGTACTTGACACCCTCAACGATCTCCCCTGCCGCGCCTTCGCCTTGCACTTTAACGGGGTAAATCAGTACGTTCATATTGCGGAATCGGCGACGAAGGATGCGGAGGATGTCGCGGATCACGGCGCCGGTGGGCGATGTGACCACGCCGATGGCCCGCGGAAGCAGCGGAAGAGGTTTCTTGCGGGCAATATCGAACAAACCCTCAGCGGCAAGCTTCTGCTTGAGCTGTTCGAAGGCAAGTTGAAGCGCGCCCAGGCCGGCAGGCTCCAGATATTCAACGTAAAGCTGATACTCGCCCCGCGCCTCGTAAACGCTCAAGTGGCCGCGCGCGATCACCGAAATGCCGTCCTGAGGTTTGAATTTCAGGTATCGCGCCTGGTTGCGAAAGCAGACGGCGCGGAGCTGGGCGGTCGCATCTTTAAGGGTGAAGTAGAGATGGCCGGAGGCGGCGCCACGGAAATTGGAGACTTCACCGGTCACCCATACGTCCGGGTATTCCCGCTCTAACAGGGTCTTGATTCCCTGGCTCAGCTCGGAGACGCTGAAGATCTTCCTTGTGGGGCCGAAACTGAGGAAGGCTTGTTCCAAGACGAATCCTTTGAAGCTGTCAGCTCTCAGCCATCAGCTTTCAGCGAGCCTGCTGATAGCTGATGGCTGACGGCTGAAAGCTTGCTCTACCGCCTCGTCAGAAGCGAAATCACCCAAAACACCAGTGTCAACACGGCACTAAGTAACAGACACGTGACCACCGGGAAGTAGAACTGCACGTTCTTACCTTTGTAGGCGATGTCACCCGGCAGCCTTCCCAGACCGAAAAAGGAGAACTTCGCGCCTGCCATCAGCAACAGGCCGGCAGCGACGAGCAGCACGCCGACGATGACCAGAAACTTGCCAAGCTGCGAAGCAATCATATGAATATTGTACTTGAAACTGGCTCCCACTTTGTAGCGCCGACCTTTAGGGCGGCATCTTCTCGCTTTCCCGCCCTGCTGACCCCGCCTTGCGGGGTCAGCGCTACGGGGTTCGTCGCCATTTTCTGGGCTCAGCTACTCATCCGACCAAGCCCACCGTAGGGAAGAAATAGCCGATTTCGTAGGCGGCGGTCTCGGGGGCGTCCGAGCCGTGGACGGCGTTGTGCTCGATGTCGGTGGCGTAGAGCTTGCGGACAGTCCCGGGGGCGGCGTTGGCGGGGTTGGTGGCGCCCATGACCTCACGCAGGCGGGAGATTACGTTTTCGCCTTCCAAAACCATTACCAGCGCGCGGCCGGAGCTCATGAACGTAGTGAGACTCTCGAAAAACGGCTTGCCGCGATGCACGGCGTAAAAACCCTCAGCTTCTTTCTTGGAAAGGCTCACGAGGCGCGCGGCGACGATTTTGAACTTATTGGCCTCGAACATTTTGATAATGTCACCGATGTGTCCCGCTTCAACAGCGTCGGGCTTGATGATGGTAAGGGTGCGTTCTATTCCCATGTCCCTCCCGTTGGACGCTAGAGTCGTTGCGCGTCGGAATAGTGAATTGTGAATGGTGAATGATGAATGCCTAGACAGGCGCTAGGTTACGGACTCCATAGGTCACAGTCGCGATTTCTCAATTCACCATTCATAATTCACTATTCATAATTTGTTTGAGCGTCTCGCCGATCAGCGCTGGGATCTCCGCAACCGCGATTCCGGCCGCCTGGAGTGCAGCGATCTTGTCTGCAGCAGTGCCTTTGCCGCCCGAAATGATGGCCCCGGCGTGGCCCATCCGACGACCCGGCGGCGCGCTGCGGCCGGCGATGAATCCGACCACGGGTTTCTTGACATTCGCCTTGATGAACGCGGCGGCTTCCTCCTCGCCCGTGCCGCCGATCTCGCCGATCATGACAATTCCGTGAGTTTCCGGATCTTCGTTGAAGAGCCGCAGGACATCCACGAACGTAGTCCCGATGATGGGGTCGCCGCCGATGCCGATGCAAGTGGACTGGCCGATGCCAAGAGCGGAAAGCTGGCCCACCGCCTCATACGTCAGGGTCCCGCTTCGGGAAACCACACCTACGTCTCCTTGCCGGTGGATGTGTCCCGGCATGATGCCAATCTTACATTTTCCCGGTGAGATAATACCCGGGCAGTTGGGCCCGATCAGTCGGGTCTTGGTTCCCGCGAGATAGCGCATCACGCGCACCATGTCGAGCGTGGGAATGCCTTCCGTGATGCAAACCACCAGCGGCAACCCGGCATCAGCAGCCTCGAGGATTGCGTCTGCTGCGAATGCGGATGGCACGAAGATCACAGAAGCGTTGGCGCCGGTCTTCTCCTTCGCTTCGTGGACGGTGTTGAATACCGGCACGCCATCAACCGTGCTGCCGCCCTTTCCCGGCGTCACGCCAGCCACGACCTTGGTACCGTAAGCAATAGCTTGCTGCGTGTGGAACGTACCTTCACGTCCCGTGATTCCCTGCACCAAGAGTCGCGTACTTTCGTCGACTAAGATCGCCATAGAATTGATTCATTGCTCCATCGGCTCATTGATCCATCGGCACGATCATCGGCTTCTTGCCGTATGCTGAGACGGGGCGAAGATCGCCAGCAGCTCGGTCGCTTCCTTCTGCAAACTCGCCATTCTAGATTGTGCGACAATGCCTGTCTCAATCAAACGCTCCAGCCAGAAGACGGCTTCGTCGATCTCTTCCACAACGACACCGATCTTGGCGACAAACTCGGCCTTGGATCGTGCGCGGCACGCGGCGCGGTAATTCGCCGCCACGGACGTCCCCGACCGGAGCGCTTGCTTTCCGATAACGCGCGCTTCATCCCTCTTCGGTAAAGCCTGGTAAAGCCTCACGATACGGATTGCAAATTGCCTCGTCCTCTTCTTTAGCTCTTCTGCTTGGTACGTTTTCTGAGTCTGCACCGCTCCGTCTTTCAATGATTCAATGAAACAATGGATCAATGATTCAATTCTTCGCCACTGCCAATCAGAAATCACCAATCGCGAATCACCAATGGTCTATTTCACGGCCAGCGCGACAACCTTCTCCGCTGCGTCCTTCATATCGCTGGCGATGGTGAAGTTCAGTCCCGATTCGCGCAGAATCTTCTGGCCCAATTCGACGTTGGTGCCTTCCAGGCGAATCACCACCGGCGTCTTAATGCCCAGGCTTTTCACCGCCGCCACCACGCCGTTCGCGACGATATCGCAGCGCATGATGCCGCCGAAGATGTTGATGAGCACGGCGCGGACGTTGGCATCGCTCAGGATAATCTCGAAACCCCGGCGAACCTGTTCTTCGTTGGCGCCGCCACCCACATCCAGGAAGTTGGCCGGGCGTCCACCGGCGTACTGAATGATGTCCATGGTGGCCATGGCGAGGCCTGCGCCGTTCACCATGCAGCCCACGTTGCCGTCCAGGCGGATGTAGTTCAAGCTGTAACTCGAGGCTTTCACCTCGAGCGGGTCTTCCTCATCCAGGTCGCGCAGCTCGCGGATGTCCTTGTGGCGGTAAAGGGCGTTATCATCGAAGTTCATCTTGGCGTCCAGCGCCAGCAAGCGACTGTCGCGCGTCAATACGAAAGGATTGATCTCCACCAGTGAAGCGTCCGTGGCGATCATTGCCTGGTAGAGGCTGGAAAAGAAGCGCACCGCCTCATTCACCAGTTTCGCGTCCAGTTCAAGTCCGAAGGCCAGCTTTCGCGCCTGGAAAGGCTGCAGGCCGAGACCAGGATCAATGAACTCCTTCAAAATCCTCTCCGGGTGCTCGGCGGCCACCACTTCGATTTCCACGCCGCCCTCACTCGAGGCCATGAACACGGGGCGCGCGCTGGTGCGGTCAATCACCAAGCCCAGGTAAAGCTCGCGCGCCGCCTCCAGACCTTCCTCAATCAGAACGCGCTTCACCACGCGTCCCTCAGGCCCCGTCTGGATGGTGACCAGCTTCTTTCCGAGCATCTCGTTCGCAATGCGCTCGGCTTCATTCGCGCTGCGGGCCAGCTTCACGCCGCCGGCTTTGCCACGGCCTCCGGCATGAATCTGCGCCTTCACCACCACGGCGCCGCCCAGGCGCTCCGCCACGGAACGTGCTTCTTCGGGGCTGTAGGCGACTTCGCCGCGCGGGGTGGCGACTCCGAACTTCGCAAGTGTTTGCTTGGCCTGGTATTCGTGAATCTTCATTGTAGAAGTGGTCGGTGGTCAGTTATCAGTTGTCAGTTGTCCCGCCACGGCGGGTCAGTGGTCAGTTGCTGAATAAGCTCTGACACCCTTCGGCGAGACGGTATCCCCTGACACAACCCGTTCGCGACGTTGTGAGGTTGCAATTACGCTGTAATCTGGCAGTATAAGAAATGCGCATCGCAATTGCAACGAACATCGCCTGTTGGCAATGGGTCAGGTTCGTTTGCAACAGAAGGGGGTGCAGGGGGGTGCGCCGCGGCCGGTTGCTATCGGGTCGCCAAAGCTTTTCCGAGTCTCTTTTGCAATTGACGACTGGCAACTGACAACTGACAACTGACGACTGACAACGGACTTTTGAAGCCATGCAAATCCTCGAGACCGTCCAAAAACTTGAATCTCGCCAGCACCTCAGCCGTGCAGAAGCGCGGGCGGTGATGGAGCAGTTGTTATCGGGCTCCGTACCGGACGCGGAGATCGTGGCCTTCCTGGCGGCTTTGCGGGACAAGGGCGAGCAGCCGGAGGAATTGGTCGGGTTCGCGGAGGTCATGCGTGCCCACGCCAGTGAAGGGTTGCGGCAGGCGGGAGTCGATCTGGAAGCATGGCGGAGTGGAGAGCCTCTGCTGGACACCTGCGGAACCGGCGGCGACGGCCACGGCACCTTCAACGTGTCCACGGCGGCGGCGCTGGTGGCTGCGGGCGGCGGAATCCGCGTAGCGAAGCACGGGAACCGCTCCATTTCCAGCCGCTGCGGCAGCGCGGATGTGCTGGAATCTCTCGGGGTTGCCATCGATCTGCCGCACGCGCGCATTCCCGCGTGCCTGGAAGAAGTGGGGATGGTTTTTCTCTTCGCCCCGAGCCTGCACCTGGCCATGAAGCACGTGATGAACGCGCGGCGTACCCTGAAAACAAAATCCGTTTTCAACCTGCTGGGCCCGCTTACCAATCCCCTGCGAGCATCGGTTCAGTTGGCCGGTGTTTACGACGCTTCACGAACCGAGATGATGGCGCGCGCGCTGGGTGCGGTCGGCACCGAGCGGGCATTCGTCGTGACAGGCTCAGACGGCATCGACGAGGTCACTCTATCCGGCCCCACACGTCTCTCATGGAACGAGAGTGGCGCCGTAAGGACGCGCGACGTGACACCGGAGGAGTTCGGTCTGGCACGGGCTTCGCTTGAAGAGCTTCGTGGCGGGGATGCGGAGACCAACGCGCGGTTGTTGCGAAGCGTCCTCGAAGGCGAGCGCGGTCCACACCGCAATGTGGTGCTCGCCAACGCTGCGGCAGGTTTTGTCGTAGCGGGGAAGGCTCAAAGCTTCACCGAGGGAGTCGCGAGGGCCGCAGAAGTCATTGACTCCGGCGCCGCACTTCAGACGCTCAAAGACCTGGTGGATTTTACGCAACGGAACAGGAGCGAAGGAATTGACTCATTGAACCATTGATTCATTGGTTCATTGAAGAGAGTGCTTCGTCCTCAGCGAGAGTCGGTCAGCTTCACTTTCCTTTCCGCCGCAAGCAACGGACCACGGACAACTGGCCACGGACAACGGACAACTGACCACGGACAACGGGCCACGGACAACTGACTACGGACCACGGACAACTGACAGCCAGTTCCAACCCTACATCTTGAGGAAATTTGCGAGTAACTGTTTTCCCGATGGGGTGAGGATGGATTCGGGATGAAACTGAACGCCCTCGACCTTCATTTCCCGGTGGCGCAGGCCCATGATAAGGCCGTCGGGCGAGGTGGCGGAGATTTCGAGGCAGGCGGGCAGGCTCTCGCGTTCCACGATCAGAGAATGGTAACGAGTGGCCTCGAAAGGATTGGGCAGGCCTTCGAAGATGGTCCTGCCGTCGTGATGGATCTGGCTGGTCTTGCCATGCATCAGTTCCGGCGCCCGGATGACCCTGCCGCCGAAAGCTTGCCCGATGGCTTGATGGCCGAGGCACACTCCCAAGATGGGTACACGTCCGGCCAGCTTATCAATCACCTGCAGGCAGATCCCTGCTTCGTTGGGAGTTTTCGGCCCGGGGGAGATGACAATCGCATTGGGCAGTTTCTTCTCGATTTCGTCCACAGTGGTCTGATCGTTTCGGACCACTCGCATTTGGGCGCCCAATTCTCCCAGATATTGGACCAGGTTGTAGGTGAAGGAATCGTAGTTGTCGATTACGAGGATCATACTGTCTTGCTTTCTCCGGGCCCTTTCAAAGCCATTATAGAGCAAAAGAAGCGAGACGTTAACTCTGGCGCGAAGCGCTTTGGAGTGCGGCAGCTTGCTGCCGCTTTCCTTTGCCGGAAGCTTGCTTCCGACAGCGCCTCGAGCAAGCTCGAGACGCAAAAGCGGCAGCTTGCTGCCGCTTTCCTTTGCCGGAAGCTTGCTTCCGACAGCGCCTCGAGCAAGCTCGAGACGCAAAAGCGGCAGCTTGCTGCCGCTTTCCTTCGCCGGAAGCTTGCTTCCGACAGCGCCTCGAGCAAGCTCGAGACGCAAAAGCGGCAGCAAGCTGCCGCACTCCAAACTGTTTTCCCAGGGCGAGCCTGAAAGGGTAGAATGGCCCACGAGACACAAGAACAAACGGGCAAATACCAGCGTCTTGCCAGAGTTTACGGAGGAGAAAATGCGAGGAAGCAAGCGACGCGAGTTTCTGAAGGCAGGCCTCTTTTCGGCCGCCGGCTTGACCTCTTTGGGGCTGCGGAAAAACGGCACGGCCTTTGCTGCTCCACGCCCACCGGGGCCGACTGAGGCGGCAGGAACACCGCCTCCATTTCATCTCGGCTTGGTTACTTACAATCTAGCTGTCAATTGGGATATCGAGACCATCATCAAGAATTGCGAGAAAACGGGCTTTGAAGGGGCAGAACTGCGCACTACGCATAAACACGGGGTGGAACCCTCGATTAGCAGGTCGCGCCGCGCGGAAGTGAAGAAGCGCTTTGCCGATTCGGGCGTACGGCTGGTGAGCCTGGGAACGACATGCGAATACCAGTCGCCGGACGCTGCGGTGGTGGAAAAGAACATCGAAGAAACGCGCCGCTGGTGCGAGTTGGCGCAGGACCTGGGCTGCCTGGGCGTGAAGGTCCGCCCCAACGGGTTCCCGGGGAGCATTGCGCACGAGCAGACCCTCGAGCAGATCGGCCGCGCTCTCGCCAAGTGTGGAGACGTGGCGCGCGACCATGGCGTAGAAATCTGGATGGAAGTTCACGGAGGGGGTACGCAGATTCCCGTCAACGCTCATCAAATCCTCTCGGTCGCAAATCACCCTTTGGTGGGCGCCTGCTGGAACTCCAATCCGACGGACGTGGAGAACGGCTCCGTCCGCAACGGCTTCGAGCTGCTGAAACCGTGGATTCGCAGTTGCCACATCAACAACCTCGACGATAAAGCTTATCCCTGGCACGAACTCTTCGCCTTGCTGCGTTCCATCAACTTCGACCGCTACACGTTTGCCGAGGTTGCTGAGCCGAGTTGCGAACCCTTGCGCTTCATGAGCTATTACCACGCTGTGTGGGATTACCATACGGGCCTGGGGAGACCGTAGGCGCTAGGGAATAGGGAATAGGGAGCAGGGAATAGGCAGAAAGCAGAAAGTAGAAAGCAGAAGGCAGTGGGGACTTCCCCTGTCATGCTGAGGACGCCGTTCTTTGGCGGACGAAGCATCCCTGCAGTTTCCCTGCACCGCTGGCCAGGTGATTCTGCTTGCGAACTGCCGAGATCCTTCGCTGCGCTCAGGATGACAGCGAGTAGCGAGCTCCCGTTTTGCATTGGAGATCGCATGTCGACCAAAGCTCCGCGGATGGTGGATCGCAACCTTCTGCCGATGGTTGTTGAGCCGGTGACGCTCGAGGGGCAGGACATTCGGCTGGAGCCGCTCTCCCTTCATCATCATGCGCAGTTGTGCGAGGTGGGCCTGGACGACGAACTGTGGCGATGGATTCCCCAGGCCGTGGGGACGCCCGATGAAATGCGCGCCTATATCGAGACGGCGCTCGAGGGGCAGGCGGCGGGGACCGCGCTTCCGTTCGTTACCATCGCGAGGGCTACGGGCCGGGCCATCGGCAGCACCCGCTTCGCAAACATCGATCGGGCCAACCGTCACGTGGAAATCGGCTGGACATGGCTGGGAAAGAAGTGGCAGCGGACGGCCGCCAATACGGAAGCGAAATACCTGATGCTCCGTCACGCCTTCGAAACCTGGCGCTGCCTGCGGGTGGAGTTCAAGACGGACTCTCTCAATGTGCGGTCACGCGCCGCCCTGCTGCGAATCGGTGCAAAGGAGGAGGGCATCTTTCGCAACCACGTCATCACCTGGACTGGCCGCGTCCGCCATTCGGTCTATTACAGCATCGTCGATTCCGAGCGGCCGACTCTGAAAGCCCACCTGCAACATAAGCTCCAGCGAGCTTGAGGAGGCAGGCGCAGATTTCGCCCGCCCAGGCGGGCACCGGTTCGGCGCCAGACGCTGAGCGTGAGAACTGTCATTCTGAGCGCAGCGGAGCGGAGCGAAGAATCTTGCTCTGGACTTTTCCGCCGACAAACAGCAGGGCGAGATGCTTCGCTGCGCTCAGCATGACAGACCCGAAAGTAGGATGAAACCTGACTCCCACCGGGTAAGATCCGCCAATCGGTTTTCAAACTCTTTACGTCGACTCGAGACGGTACCGTAGCCGCGCGCGTATCAGGGGCTGATACACAAGATCATTGCCGCCTTCCAGCCGAATTGTGCGCGCCGTTCGGCCTAGTGTGGGCGCCAGGGTGCAATGCGGCCTGGGTTGTGGTATTCTCCCCTTCAATGGACTGGAAGAACAAGCTCTGCTTCGGCGATAACCTGAGCATTCTGCGGCGCGACGTGCCGGACGCAAGCGTTGACCTGATCTACCTCGACCCGCCCTTCAACTCCAACGCCACCTACAACGTGCTCTTCAAGGAAAGGAGCGGCGAAGAATCCGCCGCCCAGATCACGGCCTTCGAGGACACCTGGCAGTGGGGCCTGGAGTCGGAGGCGGTGTACAAGGAAATCGTCACGAGTGGCCCGCGCAAACTCGGGACTTGGATTCAATTTGGGTCACACGCGGAGGGTCGGAGTTTGCCCGATTGCGGGGCTATGGTGGAAAGTTGATGAGTTCGCATGTGACCGAAGCTGTAAGATGAGGAGGGTGGATCGAATGGCACAACGCTTGAAAAGCATCACGTTGCGCGGCTTCAAGACCATTAGAGAGCTTAAGGATTTCCAGCCCCGTGCTATCACCGTGCTCATTGGACCGAACGGGGCTGGGAAGTCAAATTTCATTTCATTCTTCCGCTTACTTTCCTGGGCTCTAGTACCCCCCGGTCAATTGCAGGAGCACGTCGCGAAATTGGGAGGAGCAAGCGCCATATTGTACGACGGTCCAGAGCAAACCCGCGGCATCGAGGCTCATCTTGTGCTAACTACAGACGCTGATCCGATCCTGGGCGCGCCTGAAGAGAACGAATATTCTTTTCATTTAGCATACGCCGCCGGAGATACATTGATATACACGGAGGAGAAATACCGATCTTCACGGAGCGGCGGGCAAACGGAGGCTCCCTGGACAATTTTCACCGCGGGCAATAGAGAGCCGGAGCTGATCAAGGCGGCGGAGGTCGGGGCCACGATCCCAAGCACCGTACCAACAAAGACGAAAGGCTTTGTGAGACGAGTTGCTGAGATCGGTCGCGCGAGAGATACGGCAAGGACTATACTCGCGTTGCTCCAAAAGTTGATCGTTCATCAATTCCACGACACCTCGGAGGGTTCGCGCCTCCGGCAGAAGTGGAGCATTGACGATAGCCGGTGGCTCAAAGAGGACGCAGGGAATCTGGCGCCGTTTCTCTACCGGCTGCAGCAACAGTTTCCTAAGTACTACGCTCGCATTTTGGAAACCATTCGGCTCATCCTGCCGTTTTTCGCTGAATTCGAACTAAAGCCTGAATTCGGAAAAGTGCTGCTTGCCTGGCGCGAAAGGGGCACTGACCGGGTATTTACGGCCAGCCAAGCTGCAGACGGCATGCTGCGGATTATGGCGCTCGTGGCACTCCTCGAACAGCCCGAATCCGACCTTCCCGATGTGGTCATCCTGGACGAGCCAGAATTGGGACTCCATCCGTATGCCATCGAAGTCCTTGCCGGGTTGATACGGTCCGCGTCGCAGCATGCTCAGGTGATTCTCGCCACACAGTCCGTTTCCCTGGTTGATCGCTTTACCCCGGAGGATATTGTGGTGGTAAACCGAACGGCCCGAGAGTCGACGTTGCAACGGTACACGGAAGCCGAGCTCCATGCATGGCTTGAGGAATACACGTTTTCCGAATTGTGGGAGAAGAACGTCATCGGCGGGAGGCCCTCGTAATAATGCGGCTACACTTTGTAGTCGAGGGGCAAACCGAGGAAACCTTTGTTCGCAACTTGCTTGCACCAGAGTTGGGCGCAAAGGGAATCTACTGCTACGCCCACCGCGTGACGACCGGGAGAAGGAGCGGAAAGGTATACCGCGGCGGCTTGGTTTCTTTCGCACATTTGCGAAGGGATCTCGAACTTTGGATTAAACAGGACAATGCTTCGGACTCATGGTTCACGACCATGGTTGACTTATACAGGTTGCCATCGGATTTTCCGTCGATTGCTGAATCTCGCCACATCGTTGACCCGATGAAGAAGGTTGAGCTTCTTGAACAAAGCTTCGCGTCTAATATAAACCACCCGCGTTTTGTAGCTTATGTTCAACTCCACGAATTCGAGGCGCTTCTGTTTTCCGATCCGCAAAGCTTCTCCATCGCGTTTCCCAGCATCGGCGCCAAAGTGGCAAAATTGCAGGCTATCCGACGCGCATTCGAAACACCAGAGCACATTGATGAAAGAGAGGATCATGCACCATCGAAGCAAATCCTCAGAATACTGCCTGAGTATGATAAGCCTGTGTCCGGCCCATTGATCGCGAAGCAGATAGGCTTGGCAAAGCTCCGCCAAGAATGTCATCATTTTGATACTTGGCTGGCCCAACTGGAGGAGCCCGGTAAGGCGCCCACATCCTGATGAAGAGTGGGCATGTAAATGTAAACCAAGTCCGCGACCTGGAAGGCCTGCTGGAGCGGGAGAAAGCGGCCATCGGTGCACTCATCACCCTGCGCGAGCCGACCAAACCGATGCTCACGGAAGCCGCGGCCACGGGTTTCTACGAGTCAAAAGATTTTCCAGGCCGCTATCCCCGCCTCCAAATCCTCACCATCGCCGAATTGCTGGCGGGAAAGAAACTCGAATACCCGACCCACCGCGTCGAAACCTTCGCCAAGGCCGAGAGGAAGACGAAACACGAGCAGGAGGAGATGTTCTAGCTGCGTAGTGGTCGCAGCGCGGAGTTCACGGCTTTCAAACCCTGCGGTTTGGAAACTGGGAATTGTGTAAGAGCCGCAGAAGAATGGGCCAACTGCGCGCTTGTTCTCCGGGGCGGTGTAACACCTCAGCAAAATCCAATAGTCATGTGAGGCCGGAAATAGGAAGGTTCGTATGCGGGAGCCAGATTTGGACGCGAAATTTACGGTCGATGGGGTGTGGTGGCTGCCCGAGAGGCCGTCAGTCAAGGTGCCCGGCACTCTCTTAGTGGAGGGTGGTCGCGACACTCGCCTCAAACTATTCGGCGTGCTTGGCGATCCGATCCCCAACTCTTCGAGTGGCCTCCGCAGGTTTCCGATTATTCTGGGCATCTCCGACCGGGAGGAACCATGCACATTGGCCAACACCTGTGAGATGGGTCGCTCTGCGGAGCCAAGTCGCCAAACGGTTCCAACAACGGAGTTGAGCACGAACCGACTTTACATCGGTAAACACTTTCCGGCTGCCAGCGACGTGCGGTTCACGTCGGTGGACGTAGGATTCACTAACCTTGAGAGGTGGGTTGGATGGGGGCCTTTTAAGGGATTCTTCCCGGCCAGCGGTATCGAATTGAGAATCGAACAGCCCGATCTGTGTCGAAGCGTACTGGATTTCGTCGATTCAGCCCGATCGGCTACGCTCTCGATATGGTCGAGGGTATCTGCGACGATTTCCCTCAGTGAGTTCGGAGCGGATTATAAAGTGTACCTACGAGTCACCCCCTCGGCCCCAAGCACCCTTGAGTGGTTTTTGGATTACTTGTTCGATGCCAGAAACCTTTTCACACTGCTTATTGGGTCACCGGTCTACATCGAGACGATGACAGGATTTGGTGACCAAGTGGAGTACGCTCCAGATGTCAAACGTCCAGAAGATGTAAGTATATACTTCAACATGATGCCGCGGCCCAAAACGGATCCGGCAAGCCCAAACGACATGCCAGTGAGGTTTGAGTCGATTCGAGAGCGCGCGGGTGAAGTGTTCCAGGCTTGGTTCTCGAACGCGCAAAGGCTCCGGCTAGTCTGTGAGCTGTTTTTCGGAGCGCAGTACAACCCCCAGATGTACGCCGAGTCAAAGTTCCTGAACTACACGCAAGCGCTCGAAGTTTTTCACCGAGTAACGCGACCGAGGATTTACGTCCCCGACGAGGAATATGAGAGATACCGCCAAGCCCTTGAAGCCGCAATTCCGGCGGAGGTTCCAAGACGGTTGAGGGACAAGCTCGAAACAACGTTGCGCTACGGAAACCAGTGCACACTCCGAGATGCCCTTCGGGCTCTGATCGACTCTCTGGAGGCCTACTCCAGGCAGAGGATAGCCAAGAATCTCAAAACGTTCGTCAACAAAGTGGTTGACACCAGAAATTACCTGACCCATGGCGATGAGTGCCTGAAAGATAAGGCGCTAAGCGGCTTCTCCGGCGGAGAGGGGCTAGAGGAATACTACCACGTCCACCAAAAGCTCCGAGCATTGCTCACTCTTCACCTGCTTAAGTTCATTGGTATACCTGAACCTCAGGTCGCCTACCGTGTATTGCGTGGCTTGTAACGAGCGCGTCGCGGCGCCATACGGCAGCAAGCGTAGCGCGCCATGGGAAGAAGAGGCAGTACAAGAGACGAACCCCGGCAGGGCCGACATAAATAATCGGCGGCTGTAAGCGACTCTGTCGCCCGCTGACGCGGGCTGAACTGTTAACAACTGCCGCTTCCCCACGGCTGCCGCCGTGGGCCATCCCGCAAGGCGGGATCGGCCCTGACGGGCCTGGGCAAGCGCGGGTGGCGCATACATGGTCTTGTATGTACGCGCCCTGTCTTTGCCATCCGCAGCAGGACACTGCGGGACGGCGACATGGGAAAACAGTGTCGCCGCCACCCTTGTATTACTTCAATGTCTCGTTAATCTCGATATCACGCTTCAGTACGTCGGTCAGGAGCTCCGACAGATCAATGCCTTTCTGTTCGGCCTTACCGGAGAAGTATTCCCAGACGCTTCGCTCAATCGAAGCCGGCAAGAAGACCTTTGCGCCAGGCGGGATGTAATGGAGACCTCGGACTCCTTTGCTGAAGTCGATCTCTGACGGCATCCTTTCATCTTCGAATGCTTGGTCACTCATAGACTCTCCTCGTAGTGGCGAATCTCGTTCCGCGTGGCCTGGCGGGCCATGATAAGGCGGATCTTTGTGGTTCCAGGGTCGGACTCCGACCAAAGGTAAACGATCGACAGCAATGCGCCGTCGCTTGCGCAGCCAACTGAGAACCAGCGTTCCTCGGCTTCGCTGTGCTCCAGGTCCGCAACTGTGAGGAGTCGAGGGTCGTTGAAAACCGTCGACGCAAGCTCGAACGCCACGCCGTGCTTACGCACGTTGGTGGCTGCCTTGATCTCGTCCCATTCGAACTGAAACTGCCGGTCATTCAACCTAGGATGTCCGCTTTCAAATCCCTTCTAACCAAAACATACACCTGACCGCCTCCGGATGCAACCGGCGCGGGCGCGTTTTCGGTGGTCAGCGAATGTAGGACAGACCTGCTTCCCCAAGTCTGCGCGCCCCGCTGAAGCTTCACAAATGCCGCGCCAGGGCGACGGGCAATTGGTTGTCAACAAGAAGCTTCACGACGCCTGGAGGACTCCGGGGCCGTCGCCGATGGGTGACAGCGAGACTCGGCCTGCGGCATTCGCCGTGAGAGCCAGATGGTGTGTCTCGACCTCCTCAGGATTCAGTGACCCTCCCCGTCCCGAATTGACCGGCCTTCGGCATCAAGCCAGCTTAGCGATCACCTCTGGACAATTGAAGAAATGTTGACGGTGATCGGGATATAATGCCACCCTTACTCGACGATACAGTCCTTTAACTGATCCAAATGCCGCTCCGTGCGGAAGCCGCCGCTCTCATACGAGCAAATCTCGAACAGATTGAGGCAGGCCATAAGGCTCCCCTGGTCGAAATAGGCGCATTGACCCAAGAGCAGCTTGCGGACATCAACAAACACCGCGCTGCTCAGGGCCTCGCTCCAGTTATTGCAGAAGTGGTGTTTATTGGGAAGCATATCTACCAAAGCCGCATCGCAAAAGACGGGTATACAATCGAAGACGTAATTGATCAAATCTCAAATGCCATGCACTCGGACTCGTTGGTTCTTGACACAGGCAAGATGACAGCCATGGAAAACCCCGACCCGAGAGCAGATCGCTACGGCAATAAAGTCAGAGACAGAGTCGTTTTCGAATGCACGGCCCGTCACCCACGCCCTGAATTATTTTCGGTTATCCCTAGAGGAGACTTGATCAAGCCACAAAAGACAAGGGCCACTCCACTGCGGAATGGCCCTTAGCAGAACCTGAACGACTCACCGGGTAACTCGTTCGTCCGGCTGCCAGTCGCTCTAAGGACAGTATAAACCGCCCCAAACTTTTGTCAAGGACTTTCGGTTTAGTTCTTTCTAACCAAAGAATCCATAAGCACCCTTATTCCAGGCATTCCTCGTGCCAAAGATTCTTCAAACTGCACCAACACTCACTATAGGGGTCCGTGGCTGGCGCAGAGCCTCGGCTCTGCGTTTGCCGGGCAAGCACCCACCCGCCGCTGTTGCGCTTCTCGCTGCCACCCGGACGACCCAGCCGCTTTATCGAATCTCAACCACGCGTTCCCCGCTCAGGAGAGCCTGCTCGATGCGCGGCCACAGTCGGTCGAAGGCCTCGACCAAAGCGCTGGTGCGGCAATTGCCCAGACGCACCCAGAGCAAACGCGCGGCGCTTTCGGCGCGGCTGGCGAGGTAGAGGAAGTCCTCATCTTTGGACACCACTACGGAGCCTCGCTGGCTGGCGTACTGCCATATCTCCGCGTCGGAGGCTGCGTCCAAATTAACGGCTTCCACGTGCTCGCAGTCATGGCCGAGGGAAGATAGGTGCCGCGCCAGGGCGACGGGCAACTGGTTGTCAACAAGAAGTTTCACGACGCCTGGAGGACTGCGTGGTCAGTCTGGTGTGCGGCGTATTCGATCGCGGCGATGATGTCTTCCCTCTCAAGCGCCGCGTAATCCGAAAGGATTTCTTGGAAGGAAGCGCCCGCCGCCAAAAGCTCAAGGATGTCGGACACACGAATGCGCAGGCCACGAATGCACGGCCGCCCGCCGCATTTCCCTTCTTCTACCGTAATCCGCTTCAGCCACTCGTTATTCATACCTCCAAGATTACTTGCTTGGCGCTGAAATGGCAAGGGCGATGAAGCGGGCCATGAAGCGCCGGCGGCGGCCTGCTCGCCTCGGGCGCCTGCCGTGGACTCTCGCGGGTGGGGAAGAAGCGGCAGTACAAGAGACGAGCCCCGGCAGGGGCGATATAAATAATCGGCGGCTGTAAGCGACTCTGTCGCCCGCTGACGCGGGCTGAACTGTTAACAACTGCCGCTTCCCCACGGCTGTCGCCGTGGGCCATCCCGCAAGGCGGGATCGGCCCTGACGGGCCTGGGCAAGCACGGGTGGCGCATGCATTCACTTGTATGAATGCGCCCGTTTTTGGCCTCGGCAGCGGAACACCCTACGAGGCGGCGAGATGGGAAAACGATGTCGCCGCCACCCCTGTATTACTTCAATGTCTCGTTAATCTCGATATCACGCTTCAGTACGTCGGTCAGGAGCTCCGACAGATCAATGCCTTTCTGTTCGGCCTTACCGGAGAAGTATTCCCAGACGCTTCGCTCAATCGAAGCCGGCAAGAAGACCTTTGCGCCAGGCGGGATGTAATGGAGACCTCGGACTCCTTTGCTGAAGTCGATCTCTGACGGCATCCTTTCATCTTCGAATGCTTGGTCACTCATAGACTCTCCTCGTAGTGGCGAATCTCGTTCCGCGTGGCCTGGCGGGCCATGATAAGGCGGATCTTTGTGGTTCCAGGGTCGGACTCCGACCAAAGGTAAACGATCGACAGCAATGCGCCGTCGCTTGCGCAGCCAACTGAGAACCAGCGTTCCTCGGCTTCGCTGTGCTCCAGGTCCGCAACTGTGAGGAGTCGAGGGTCGTTGAAAACCGTCGACGCAAGCTCGAACGCCACGCCGTGCTTACGCACGTTGGTGGCTGCCTTGATCTCGTCCCATTCGAACTGAAACTGCCGGTCATTCAACCTAGGATGTCCGCTTTCAAATCCCTTCTAACCAAAACATACACCTGACCGCCTCCGGATGCAACCGGCGCGGGCGCGTTTTCGGTGGTCAGCGAATGTAGGACAGACCTGCTTCCCCAAGTCTGCGCGCCCCGCTGAAGCTTCACAAATGCCGCGCCAGGGCGACGGGCAATTGGTTGTCAAGAAGAAGTTTCACAACGCCTGGAGGACCGCGGCGGGTGGCGCGTACATTGTCTTGTATGTATGCGCCCGTTTTTGGCCTCGGCAACGGAACACCCTACGAGGCGACGGTCCCGCAGGCGCGGGATCGCCGCCACGCCTGCGACGCCTGTCATTCTGAGCGCCGACTTGTCGGGGCGATCTCCCGAAGGGAGTTACGACTGAATCAGGAATGTCAGGGATTTGCAGGGCTTCCCCCACACCCCACTGGGGAGCCGACTTCATGCGCGGCGATAGAGCTTGACCCCTGCGGCGGCCGCGGCGCGAAGAAGTCTTCCATCCAGCGTCCAAAACTGGCAGTCCGAAAGCAGCGCCGAAGCCAGCAGGTGCGCGTCGATCCAGCCGATGCCGAGGCCCCAAAGCTTCTGGGCTTCAATCAATCGCATAACCTCCTCGTGGGCTGCGGAAACGGCGCACGGGAGTGCTTCGAGATCGCTCAAAATGCGGACGCGATTCTTCAGATTGCCGCATGCCAGTTCACCCAGGACGAATGGATGCACCATGACCAAGCCTTCGCTCAGGAGTTCGCCGAGCCTCGAACCGGCTTTGCGGAAGTGCGCGATCCAAACCGAAGTGTCAACGAGAATCATCGCGTCGCCCCGCTCCGGCGTCTCGGAACAGAGCGCAACGCCGGCTCCGCACCGGCAAGAGCGGCCAAGCGCCGAGCGGCTTCGCGTGCAATCAAAGCCTCTAAGCCGGCACGCACCAAGGCGGTCTTCTTCCGGATACCGGTCAGTTGTCGAGCGCGTTCGAGCAAGTTCTCATCGAGGATAAGTGTTGTTCTCATATGCAGTAGTATGCATATTCTGTGCATATAAGTCAAACCATATTTCTACATTGGCTGGCGCCAGGCTCACGTCCCGAGGGGTCGGGGGCGATTTTGAGCTGTTGCTCGCACCGAGCGCCTCTCGTCCGTTCCAGGTTCGCCTGCGCTTTCCCGCGGCCGGCGGAGGGCTTCGCTCCCAGGCGCTGGCAACAAGAAGGAGTGGAAAGCGGCACGTGGTAGCGCGAGAGGGGCTCCGTATAGGCTAGGCATATAGCGTACTATCAAGCGAGCCGGCCGCCCAGTGTGCCAAAATGCCACATTTATACGCTCGCCTGCATCCTCCCAGCATTCTTCTAACCCATTGAAAACACACGGGAATAGCATGTCGCGGGGGCAGAACGCTTCAAAAAATGAGACGCATGCGGCAAATGGAAATCCCGCCCCCCTGGGGGCGGCTATGTCTTTTCTGGCGGCCACAACCTTCAAGCCGATGTGCCTCCAGCCAACGTTGTTGCATTGTTCGATAGCGCCTGTGAGGTTGGAAGGTATCCGCTGGCCAACTACCACTGAAATCTGCGCTTTCCTGTTGCAGCAGTTTATTCCTAGTGTTTGTGAGCGACTGGCTTACAGGCTACCATTGCATGAGCCCCGCGAGAGCGGCATGGCAAAGCGCGAGTTTGCGATCCTGTCTGCTTCAGAGGCTGACCACGACATGCTTCGTTTGACAGAACTCAGCCAGCAATCCAGGAAGTGAGATTCTCAAACATTCTTAAATTGGGGGTGCCATCATGAAACCATTTCAACGCATCGGACGGCGTCAATTCCTTCATGACTCCGCTCTCGGCTTGGGAGCAGCGCCGTTAATTACCAGTGCAGCCTTACCCGCAACGGGAGAGGCTCCGGCCCATCCAGGTTTAACGCAGAGCGGTCCAACACCAAATTCCAATGGCCTGAAGATGCAGGCCAGATTCGGATCAACAGACTCGGTATGGATCATTCGCGAGCCGCAAGCGGGCTTCCAGGAGCAGTTGGCGTCGCGCGAGTTGGCGCGCGGCTTGCGAAATCTGGGGCTCGCCCACGAGCCCGTGCAGGCTGTTGTTGGTGGAGGGGAATTACCGTCGTCGAGCTTGGCATTCTTTATTTCCCTGGATCGGCGAAACCTCAAGCATCCTGAAGCGTACGAAATCTCCCACGAACACAGAGAGGGCAAACCTCCCCGAATCCGGCTTACCGGCGCCACACCTCAGGCGGTTCTTTACGCAGTGTTTGACTTCCTGGAGCGTCAGGGAGCCTTCTTTGGGTTGGACGGCGAAGTCTACCCCTTGGAGCCTGCACGCGCCCTCAATCTGCCGCCCGTCGGTCACCCCTGGCAAGCGCAGCCACGCTTCAACGTGCGCGGGCTTGTACCCTGGCCGGACTTCCTCAATTGTGTGACGGTGTACAACCGCGAAGACTGGCGCGCCTACCTCGAGGCCATGGTCCGGATGCGCTTCAACACCCTGGGTGTACACGTGTACTCCGGCGCGAACCAGTGGGCCGAGTCGTTCCTTTCCTTTGAGTATGCCGGGGCCGGTCATCTGGCCTATACCGACACGAGCGCGACGAACCGCTGGGGCTATCTGCCGGAGCGCACTTCGCGTTTTGGCATGGGGGCTCCCGACTTTTTCGTGGATGAAGTCTTCGGTGCGGAAGCCACCACCAATGCCAGGAGTTGCTGGGAGGCCGAAGAACTTGCGCAGCAACTATGGAAGGAGGCCTTTCAGTACGCCAAGCAGCTTGGCATCCGCGTCGGCGTCGGGTTCGAGCCTTATCAGGTCCCCGATGAGATTTACCGCGCCACTCCTCCGGAAGCGTACTATGCTTCGAGCGACGCAAAGATCCCGGGGCCGCGCATCGATCCCGAGTCGGTAGCGGCGAAGGACATCCTGGAAGCACGACTAGGGCGACTTCTGGAAGCTTATCCCACCGTGGATTACGTCTGGTTGTGGGAAGACGAGGGGATGAGCTGGGCTAGCCAAAAGCAAAACGTTCCACTTTCTGTCACTCCTTTCAAGCAAGCCTTTGATTTCCTGAAGCGCCACGCCCCCGAAAAGCACCTGGTGATTTCCGGCTGGGGCGGCGTGGTCCGGCATTTCGCCTACTTCCATAAGGCGCTGCCGGAAGAGATCATCTTTTCTTCGCTGAACGACAACCTGGGTTGGGACCCCGTGAGCGAGGAGTATGGAAAACTCGAAGCTCGTGAGCGCTGGCCGATCCCCTGGCTGGAAGATGATCCGGCCATGTGGCTGCCCCAGTTCCATGTGTCTCGCTTCGTACGGGATATGGATCTGGCAGAACAATATGGGTGCCAGGGCTTGTTGGGGATCCACTGGCGGCATCGGATCATGGATATCGACGCTGGTTTTCAGGCTGGCTATTCGTGGAACAAAGAGCTGACCCCAACCAGATTCTTCCAGGCTTTTGCCGCGGCCCAGGCCCGGGAACCACGCGCCGGCAAATTGGCAAAGGTCTTGGACGACACGGACCGCGACCGGCTGATTCTGTGCTCGTGGACCGGCGAGGTCAAAAATGGTCACAGCGAAATCCACGAATACACGGGTGACTATGATGAGGCATTCCAGTTCTGGAACGGTTACGAACCCCCCGATAGTGTAAAGAAATCGCAGGCCGAGGTGGCACAGCAGCTTCGCGCGCTCACCGATTCGGCTTCCAGTCCGGCGGAGCGCGAGCGGCTCAATTACCTTACACGCTTCGTCGAGTTCCCCAGTCCTTATTCCGAATCGTGGTCACTGGCGCTCCGTCTGAATCAGAAACTTCAGAAGGCGAGTGATTTGAAGAAGCAAAACAAGGCGGAGGAAGCGCGCCACTTGATGATGACGGAAGGTGTGCCGCTCTGGCTCAAAATGGCGCCTCTGGTGAGAGAGGTCTTGCTCGATTACCAGGAGATTGTGAGCACCAGGAATGATCTTGGACAACTGGCTTCGATGCACAACAAGTACGAGCGGCTGGCGTTGTATCGCTTGCGGGCCTCGATGAAGGAGTTCCTCGGCGAGCTACCACCCGACACGGAGCGATTGTTTGCAGAAGTGCGGCAGCCCGACGCAAAGGCAATGCCTCGAGCCTTTGTCCCCACTCGTCCAACCGTGCTCCGCAAAGGGGAACAGGCGCGCATCTCAGCCGTAGTTCCGGGAGCGGGGCATGTGGCCCGCGTTACCCTTTTTACTCGCTCGAAAGACCCGGACAACTGGCGCCCTTCCCCCATGAGCTTGGCGCGCAGGCGGACCTATGCCAGCGAGATCAAATGGCAAGAGGCAGGCCCTTTGATGGATTATTACGTGCAGGCAGAAGTTGAGCTGGGCGGAGTCAAGAAGGTCCTCACGTCTCCGCCTGAGGCGCCAGTCAGATTCTATACCGTGACCCTGCTCTGAGCTGCTTTCGTATCGGCGGGCTTTCCAATGCAAGTTGGGACGCGTAGCACGGGCGTCTTGCCCTCGTGTCCTTCGCCGTTGTCGCCTTGATAGTGCACTTCGAGTTGCGGCTTGAGCGGACCCACGAGATCGGTATTCGCATGGCGATGGGGGCCGAGCGGCGCGACGTGCTGAGATTGGTGGTTGGGCACGGAATGGTTCTCACGTTAATTGGCACGGCAATTGGGCTAGCCGGCGCGTTGGGAGCGACCCAAGTTCTTTCTAGCCTACTTTTTGGCGTCAGGCCGACCGATCTCGTGACCTTCGCGGGCATCTCGACACTGCTGGCGGCGGTGGCGCTGCTGGCCAGCTACATCCCCGCCCGCCGCGCCGCGAAGGTCGATCCCATGGTGGCGCTGCGGTATGAATAGGTGTCAGGTGTCGGGTGCCAGGTGTCAGCTATCAGGCGTCAGCGGTCAGCTACGGGAGAAGTCGCCGGCCGCTCGCTGATGGCTGATGGCTCACGGCTGACGCCTCGCCATCCCGGAAAGTATGGAGATCGGTTAAAGTAATGAAAGAAATGGTACGCCCGGGGTGATTCGAACACCCGACCCCTTGCTTCGTAGGCAAGTGCTCTATCCAGCTGAGCTACGGGCGCACAGGGCAGGTGATGGGAGGGTTGCAGCGTCTCAAATAGCGGGTCAATGTCAACAACCCTCCAAACACACCTTCACCTGTGTCCATTGTGCAATGAGGCTGTCGCCGTGTCAATCCAGGATTAGCCCCAACCGGGGATACCGGAGAACCCGAAGAGGAGCACCGTCCCCGATCAAGAGCCTCAGGACCGGTTCCGCGCCACCCTGCCGCCTCGGCGCCGCGCGTTTTTCGACAATTCGACTGTAGGGCCCACCACCACCCCCTCACCCGGCCCGCCCCGGCTGAAGAGAACGCCGGCAGCGGTCCACCCTCTCCCCCAAGGGGGAGAGGGCGAGTCGCGCAAGGCCAGAAAATCTCAGCAAAAATGTAGAAACTCCAGGGCCGGGGCAAACCCCGGCCCTACATCCCATATTCGGACACTACCAACTGCCTACACAGAACTGCCCGGTTAGAGCCGGCCGCTACACAGGGCGGCAAAGGACTTTTCCGCATCCTGCTAAACACGGCACTATTGCTCCGAGGGTTGTGGTATAGTCGGCAAGAATCCGGAGGGGATGAATCACCATGCCAATCGCGGAGCAGATTGAAAAGGACTTGGTTGCCGCCATGAAAGCGAGGGAAGAGCTAAGGCTCTCCGTCCTCCGCATGGCGAAAGCAGCCCTCATGAATAAGAAGGTTGAACTCGGCAAGCCCGTGGGAGATCCCGAGGCCCTGGCGGTTCTCCGCACGCTCATAAAGCAGCGGCGTGATTCCGTGGAGCAGTTCCGCAAGGGGGGGCGCGACGACCTGGCGGACAAGGAAGAAGCCGAGATCAAGTTCATTGAGGGTTACTTGCCGGCGGGCGCAAGCGAGGAAGAAATTGACGCTGCGGTGGCTGCTGCCCTCCAGGAGACAGGCGCCACTAGCGCCAAGGACCTGGGCAAGGTGATGAAGGCTGCGATGGTGAAGCTGGCGGGTAAGAGCGTGGACGGCAAGCATGTGAATGAGAAAGCTCGCGCCAAACTCGGCGCGTGACGACAGCTTTCAGCCGTCAGCTTTCAGCTATCAGTAATCCATTGCTGAGCGTCATTTTTCCTAACGCCCGACTAAAGGCAAATAGACGCGGCGTGTTCCGCTCCGCCGCCACATCCAAAGGGCGGAGGTCGCGCCCTGCGGGTTAGCTTCGATTGCCGCTTCGAGGAGACTCATGGCCACTCAATCGCCACAAGAAAGCCAACAAGCTATGTTTCGTCCCTACGTACCACCCGAGAAGATAATCCCCGAGTTCACACTGCGCGCAGTCATCCTGGGCGCCTTGCTGGGCATCGTCTTCGGGGCGGTCACTGTCTACCTGGCGCTGCGCGCCGGGCTGACGGTGAGCGCCTCAATTCCCGTCGCGGTGCTTTCCATCAGCATCTTCAAGTGGCTGGGGCGATCGACTATCCTCGAAAACAACATCGTGCAGACGGCGGGTTCGGCGGGCGAATCCATCGCTGCCGGTGTGGTTTTCACCTTGCCGGCGCTGATCTTCCTCGGCTATTCGCTCGGTGTTTCGGATATCCCCCGCGTTCTGCTGCTGGCACTCGTGGGCAGCGTGCTGGGCGTCCTTTTTGTGATTCCCTTGCGACACCAGTTGAACGTGGTGGAGCACGGCACGCTGACGTATCCCGAAGGCACCGCTTGCGCGGACGTGCTCATCGCGGGCGAAAAGGGCGGCAGCTTCGCTGGAAAGGTCTTTGCCGGTTTCGGTCTGGGGCTTGCTTACAAGTTTCTGAATGAAGCCTTGCTGTTCTGGCGGCCACGGCCGATCTACCAGCCGGGGTGGTTTCCCGGGGCTACTCTGGCGGCGGACGTCACGCCGGAATACCTGGGCGTGGGTTACATCATCGGCCCGCGCACGGCGGGGGTGATTTTTGCCGGCGGGGTGCTCTCCTGGCTGGTCACCATTCCCATGATCAAGTTCTTTGGAGCGGGGCTCGAGCACGCCATTTTCCCCGGCACCGTCCTGATCCGCGACATGGATTCCTTCGCCATTTGGCGCGCCTACATCCGCCCCATCGGGGCCGGCGCCGTGGCTACGGCGGGGCTTTTCACTTTGGGCCGCACGCTGCCTACCATCGTGCGCGCCTTGCGCTCGACCCTCCAACAGTTGCGAAAAGACCAAGGCGGGGCGGAGCCCGTTGCCGCCATCCGTACGGAAAGAGAACTGCCGGGCACCGTGATCTTTGGTGGCTCGCTGGCGATGATCCTGATCGTGTGGGCCGTGCTCGCTTTCCGGATCAATCCCGGGGCCAGCGGAAACCTGGTGGCGTCCATCCTGGTGGTGGTTTTTGGTTTCCTTTTCGTGACCGTGTCGGCACGCATCGTGGGACTGATCGGAGCCTCCGCCAATCCAATTTCCGGCATGACCATTGCAACCCTGATGGTGACGGCCCTGCTCTTTGTCGCCGCGGGTTGGACTTCCGGCGCTTACCCTGCCGTGGCGATTTATGTCGGCGGCATCGTGTGCATCGCCTTGGCGGTGGGTGGAGCGACTTCACAATCGCTAAAGTCAGGTTTCCTGGTGGGTGCGACTCCCCGCAGCGCGGAAATTGCCATGATCGTCGGCGCGCTCACCTCCGTTCTGGTGATTGGATTCACTTTGGTTCTGCTCAACCGGGCCTACACGCGGGTCGAGCCGCTCGCCTTGCAGAATGTCGAGATAACAGCGGAGATGCGCGTGGTGGGCGAGGCTTCGCGGAACGGGAAAAGCTATCAGGTGATCAACATCATCGGCTCGCATGCCATCCCGGACGGCCGCTACTACTACGATCCCGCCGGCAAGCAGATTGACTTCCAGGAGCGCGTGGGCATCGGCTCCGAGCGCCTTCCCGCGCCCCAGGCCGTGCTGATGAGCACCGTCATCAACGGCATCCTGCGCCACAGCCTGCCTTGGGGACTGGTGCTGCTGGGCGTGTTCATCGTGGTGGTCATGGAGCTCTGCGGCGTGCGCTCGCTGGCGTTCGCAGTGGGTTCGTATTTGCCGATTGCCACCACCGCGCCCATCTTTATGGGAGGCGTGGTGAGTGGGCTGCTCCAGATGATTACGAAGCGCCAGGAAGGCGAAGTCTCCAGCGGCGCCTTGTTTGCTGCGGGGCTCATCGCCGGCGGCTCCATCGGGGGCTTGATCCTGGCCGCGCTGGTGGGATTCGAGCTAGACCAAAAAGTCGCCATCGGAAGCAAGTTTTGGCCCGGGCTCGCAGGCTCCAGCGTTTTCGGCTTGCTGATTTTCCTGGGGATGGCCGGAGCGTTGTTCGCCGTGGGCCGGAAAAAACTGGAGTAAAGGGTGAAGGGTGAAGGGTAAAGGATAAAGGGTAAAGGACACCCCTTGGCCTTTTTTATCGTTTAGCCTTTACCTTCCACCCTTAAGTTTTTAGCTTTTACCCTTTGTCCTTTAACCTTTCGACACCTGTCACCTGTCACCTGCACTTCCGGCCCGCTCTTGTGGTACGCTTCTACACATGCCCCGTTATCGGCAAGTCGCATACTCGTTCGGTCCGCCGCTCACGCCGGTGGTCAAGCAATTGATCATCATTACGACGGCGGTCTTTGCGGTCACCTACATTCCCCAGCAGATTTTTGGTTGGAGCACACCCTATGCCTGGTTGGCGCTCCGACCCGATGATGTCCTCCACCGCTTGTATGTCTGGGAACTCGTCACCTACTTGTTTCTCCACGGGGGCTTTTTTCACATCCTATTCAACATGTTTGCGCTCTGGATGTTCGGGTCAGACCTCGAGAGCCTGTGGGGCCCCCGCAAGTTCCTTTCTTATTACTTCCTAACTGGGATCGGGGCTGGGATCTGTGATGTCTTGCTGAACGGGATTTTCTTTAGCAGCAACCACACCGCCACAATCGGCGCCTCCGGGGCTATTTATGGCCTTTTGCTGGCCTATGGCATGCTTTTCCCTGATCGGCCAATTTACCTCTATCTCATCATCCCGATCAAGGCGAAGTGGTTCGTGGTGATTATGGGAGTAATCGAACTGGTTAGTTCCTTCGGCACCCCCGGATCGGGCATCAGCCACGTTGCGCACCTGGGAGGAATGCTCTTCGGCTTTCTTTACCTCCGCGGCTGGAACCTGCCTTACACCCTGCAACTGCGGTATCATGAGTGGCGACGCGCCCGGTTGCGCAGCAAATTTGAAGTCTACGTGCGAAAGCAGGAAAAGAAGGACGAATCCGGCCGCTGGATTAATTAGCGGGACCCCGCCTAACCCTGTCAACCCCGAAATCTACGCGTAAGGCCGCCGTCCCTTGTCCGTGGATCGAGGAAGCGCCGCAGGCGCTCTGGAGTGCGGCAGCTTGCTGCCGCTTTCCTCCCGCGAGCTTGCTCGCGCCTCACCTGTCCACTGTCGCGCTCCACTCCACGGCCAGCAAGCTGGTCCCGCCGAGCGGGAAAAGCGGCAGCAAGCTGCCGCACTCCAAAGCGTAATCACTTCTCTTCGACAATCGCGAGGTCCCAGGGTTTAAGCGTAATCGACTGTGACGGGGCCACCGTAGTCTGACCCAGCAAATCCCGGCCAGCACCGTAGGGATATACAAAGGTCTGAGTTTCACTCGAGTAGTTCAGGTAGTAGTGGATCGTTTTGCCTTTGCGGTTTACGCCATGTTTGACGCGCACGGGCTGGGGTAGCTGCTGGTCCGGGCCGCTCAATCCGGCGAGTTTCAGCACGTCCAGCAGCACTTTTTCCTGCAGCTTCGGCGAGAGGAGGCTGCCTTCGTAGGTCAGCGTGCCTGCGCCGAAATGGTTACGCGCGATGGCCGGATACTTTCCGAAAAAGGGATGGTCGTAATAGGCCAAGGGCTGCGCGCCTTCCAGGATCAGCATTTCGGCCCAATCGGAGACCCGGTTGTCAGCGCCCGCCTGGAACGGGTCACCCTTAAGCGCCACGGGCTGCCGCAAGTTCGAGAACTCCTGGTAGCGGAAGCCCGCCGCTTTCCGCAAAGGTCCAGGCGCCATCGACCAACGTACTGTTGAGTACTCGTTGCAGAAGCCGCTCTTGAACGCCATGACCACGTGGCCGCCCTGGTGGACGTAGTCGGCCAGTTTGTTCAGCAAGTCGTCGCTCGCAATGTAAAGCGGAGGGACAACGATCACTTTGTAGTTTGAAAGGTTCGTGCTGTCAGGGAAGATGAAATCGACCCCGACATTCAGCTTGTACAGGGCACGATACATTCCGGATAGGACTGAGCGGTAGTCCGCGTGGTCGCTGAAGGGCATGAACTGGATGCCGTGATACGAATCATCGCTGTAAAGAATGGCGACCTTGTTGGGACGCTTGACGTCGACAATTTCCGGCCCCACGCGCTCGAGCTCATGCGCCGTGCGGCTGACCTCCGCATAGGCGCGATTGGGTTCCAGGTCGTGCGCGAGGACGCCTTTCCAATACGTTTCCTGGCCGTAGTGGATGGAGTGCCAATGCCAGTACTCCACCATGTTTGCGCCGGAAGAGGTGTGCGTGTAAACATCCAGGCGGAGCTGGCCGTCGAAGGGAGGATATTGATTTTTTGAGTCCCACCCAATCGTCTGCGCGTTGGTCTCCGTCACCAGGTAGTTGGTCTGCTTGAGCGAGCGGGTGTAATCTCCGGCCATGCTCGGAGATTCGCCGTCGTAGCGGTCCTGCGTTTCGTGGTAGGGATTGGCCGCCACAATATCGAGTGAGCGGGAGATATCCTCCTCATTCACGTCGGGGCGCGGCGGACCTGCAAGGTCCTGGGTGACGAACTGGTCGGGCCGCTTGTACTCGTTCACCAGGGCAGCCTGCCAGTTCAGGAAGTCGGTGGTCAGCGACTGCTGGTATCGCTCCCACTCCAGCTTCCAGCCGGGATTGATGATCCCCTCACGGGGCGGCACTTCGGTCCAGTCGTAGAGTCTCTGCCCCCAATAATTCAGGCCCCAAATCTCGTCCAGCTTATCCACGCTTTGGAACTTGGCGCGAAGGTAATTGACAAAACCCACTTGCACATCGAGGTTCGCCACACCCGCCGATGAGGTTTCGTTGTCGATTTGATAGCCGATCACCGCAGGGTTGTCCTTGTAGTGCTGGGCGATTTTGCGAATCACGCGCTCGCAGTAGTAGCGATAGGTGGGATTCGACAGGTCGGTATTCTGACGCAAGCCATAGGTGATGGTCTTGCCGTCCAGCCGGGTGACGACGATTTCCGGATGCTTCTTGTACAGCCACGCCGGAATGGAGTAGGTCGGCGTGCCCATGATGACCTTGATCCCGGCCTTGTGCATGCGCTCCGCCACGCGGTCCATCCACCCGAATTCGAAGCGGCCGTCTTCCGGTTCCCATAAACCCCAACTGGACTCGCCCATGCGAACCACCGTGAGGCCGGCCTGCTGCATCAGTTGGGCATCCTGCTCCAGCCGCTCATAAGGCATGTACTCCGTGTAGTACGCAACGCCGTAAAGGATGCTGTCCATCTCGTTGGGCGCGAAAGCCGGCTTGGCTTGGGACCATGCAGTGTTGGGGGCTAGGGACAAAAAAATGGCGGCCATGGCGGGAATTAAGCTTTGCAGAATTCGCTTCATTTCAACCTTCCTCCATCGAATTATTGAAAGCAACGGGCCAGGGTTCGTAATTCTACGCTCAATAAGCGCCTACGGCGATTTTAGATTTTGGATTTTAGATTCTGGATTGTACCCACCCGCCACCTGCTGATCCCATGAGGCGCGCGGCAGCCAGAATGCGGAAGGCGTCAATCAGCGTCCACCTTACCCGTCAAGCACTACTTAGCAGTCGTCACGAAATAACCATTGTATTGGTCGCTGAACAACCCCTCACCCCCGGCCCCTCTGTCGCCGCGGCGACCGAGGGGGGTCGTTAATTTGAATTTGCTCGCCTCTCCCCCAAGGGGGCGAGGGGGGTCGTTAATTTGAATTTGCTCCCCTCTCCCCCTTGGGGGAGAGGGTGGACCGCAACCGGCGCTTTCTCCAGCCGGGGCGGGCCGGGTGAGGGGGTCATCCTGGAACGAATTAGGAAGGAGTCTCCTGAACACCCCTTATGTGAACAGTATTGATCTTAGATCGTAGATTTTGGCTTGTACTCACGCACCACCGACCGATCCCATGCGGCGCGCGGCAGACGGAATGCCGAAGGTGGCAAGTAGTGTTCTCCTCACCTATCAAATACTGCCTACTGAACTCTTGACCTTCGACTGTTGACTGTCAACTTGTCGGGCAGCATTGCAAATCTGAAATATGTTCGGCCAGAGGGCGACTATTCATTAATTTCGAAATCGCCTGGCGAGCCTTCCCACGAGTTGGGACCGACCCATACGGTAACGCGCGCTGGTTCCACCACCTCCTTCATATCGGTATTCCAGAATGCCAACTCGTCGCGGCCAATTGTGAACTCAACACGTTTCGATTCACCGGGAGCCAGCGCGATTCGGCGAAAGCCCTTCATTTCACGGACCGGGCGAGCCACACTCGTACCCCGCTCGCGAATGTAAAGCTGCACGACTTCCTCGCCGGAGCGGTCGCCCGTATTCTTCACTTCCGCCGATACGCGCAGCGGCTCGGCCTGCCCTGAGTTCAGCGCGCGGGCGCTCAGTGTTCTCTTGCTGAGCGTCAATGGGGAGTAAGTGAACCGCGTGTATGACAGGCCGTAACCGAAGGGGAAGAGCGGCGAGTTCAGTTCATCGATATAGCGGGAGCGAAAGCGCTCGGCGGCGGTCCTGGGGCGATGGGTCAGGTCGATACCCTCGGCGGGCCGGCCGGTGTCGAGGGCGTTGTAGTACAGGGGTTCCTGGCCCACGGTCCGGGGAAAGCTGACGGTTAGCCTTCCGCTCGGGTTTGCGTCGCCGAACAGCGTCCGCACCAGCGCCGGGCCGGCCTGCACTCCGGGGAACCATGCTTCGATGAGCGCGCGGACGTGCGGAACAACCGGCTTCAATACGAGCGGGTGCCCATTAAAGAGGATAAGAACAATCGGCCGGCCAGTAGCCGCAACCGCTTCCAGGAGTTTTTGCTGATTGCCCGGAAGATCCAAATGAGCTCTGGAACCTGCTTCTCCGCTGGAGCCGGCATCTTCGCCCAGCGCCAAGAGGACGAGGTCGGCCCGACTTGCAGCTTTTAGCGCCGCCGCGAAACCACTTTCGGAATTACCCCAAATGTCCGTCCCGCGCGCATAAGACAGCTTTATTTGACTCGCTGCGGCGCGCTCCGCCAGCGCCACGCGGAGAGTGACCACGTCTTTGGGGTTGCTTTCGCCGGTGTGCCACGGTCCGAGCATGTCTGGGGCGTCATCCGCCAAAGGCCCGATGAGCGCCATCGTCTGCACGCTGGAGTTGACCGGCAGCGCGGGAGCACCGCTCGCTATCGGTTCGTTCTTCAGCAGGATGAAAGACTCCTCGGCCATGCTGCGGGCAACTTCAAGATACTCAGGTTTGATGGTCGCCGGCCGCGCTTTCTCCGGGGTGTAAGGGTGATCGAATAATCCCAGCGCAGACTTAACGCGCAGAATGCGCCGCACGGCATCATCAACTGCGGACTCGGAAACGGCTCCCGAATGAACCTGCTGGACAAGGCCCAGATAGAGTTTGGATTCCATGTCCATGTCCACGCCGGCAAGAAAAGCTTTGCGAGCAGCCGTCGGACCGTCGTTCGCAATGCCGTGCGCGATAAGCTCCTGGATGGCGGTGTAATCACTCACCACAAAGCCCGGGAACCTCCACTCGCCTTTGAGGATTTCCTTCAAGGTGAACTCATTCGCCGATGTGGGAACCCCGTTGAGAGAGTTGAAGGCGCTCATCAGGGTGACGGCGCCCGCCTCGACAGCCGCTTTGAACGGCGGCAGGTAGACCTGCCGCAGCGTACGCTCCGACATGTCAACGGTGTTGTATTCACGTCCGCCTTCCGCAGCGCCGTAAGCAACGTAGTGTTTGGCGCAGGCCGCGATCGAGTCCGGAGCATCAAGCTGTTTGCCCTGGTACCCGCGCACGTAGGCGCGCGCCATGGCCGCCCCCAGGTAGGGGTCCTCTCCAGCGCCCTCGACAATGCGGCCCCAGCGCGCATCACGCGCGATGTCCACCATGGGCGAAAACGTCCACCGGATGCCTGCGGCCGAGGCTTCCTCCGCCGCAATGCGCGACGCGCGTTCAACAAGGGCCGGGTCCCACGTGGCCGCCATGCCAAGCGGCACAGGGAATGTGGTGCGATATCCGTGAATGACGTCCAGCGCGAAAATCACCGGGATGCGCAGGCGCGATTTTTCCATCGCAACCTTCTGTAGCGCGTTGATCTCCGAGGGATTGGTGATGTTGTACAAGCTCCCGATCTCACCCCCTGCCACCGGCTCGGCCCAAGCGCCGCCACCTGTGCCGAGCCCAGTGATCCCGGCAAACGCGTCGCGTTGCACCAACTGCCCGACCTTTTCTTCCAAGCTCATCTGCTTGAGCAGCGCATCAACGCGTGCCTCAATTCGCGGATCATCAAGCGCCACAGGGGATGTCTGTCCAACAAGATGGCTGGCAAAGAGGAATAGAAAAAAGGCCATCAGGCTCAAGCATGTCTTCTTGTGAATCATCGAAGGTCTCCTTGGGATTCTTGCAGCATTCAGAAGAGAGATTGTGGCATGTCGTTCAAGGCGAAGCGAGTGGAAACGTCAGGTTTCAAAGGCAAAGGCGACCGTCGTCCGGTCAAAGCGAGGGACCAGCGACAAAAGAGCATGGAGTAATTGAGTCATTTTTTTCTGCGCAATCTCCTTGCCGCAATTTAATACTCCCCAACTCCTTGCTCAGGAGTCGGCAATGTGTCGGAGGGGCGCGCGAACCAGACGTAAAGGGTGGGGAGGAGAACAATGCTTATAAGGAGGTTGGTGATCAGGCCACCGACGATCACGATCGCGAAAGGCCGCTGAGAATCAGAGCCAATATCGTGAGAGAGGGCCGCTGGCAGCAGCCCCAGAGTTGCGACCAACATGGTCATCATTATCGGTCGGAGACGTCGGATCGCGCCTTCCACCGCTGCCTCCATCACCGCCTGCCCACGTGCGCGGAGCTGGTTGATATACTCGACCATGATCACCCCCGTCTGCACGGAGACACCGGATAGCGCGAGGAATCCAACCCCCGAGGAAACACTGAAGTGCGTTCCGGTGAAGAATAATGCCAACATACCACCGATGGGGGCCATCCCCATGTTCAAAAGGATGAGGAACGCCCACTTAAACGATCCAAAGGCTGTATAGAGAATCAGCAGAATCAGCAGGAGAGTTATGGGGACGATGTACGCCAGCCTTTTGTTGGCACGTTGCTGGCTCTCGTACTCGCCCGCCCAATCCAGCCGGTACCCCTGAGGGAGCTTGACCTTTTCATTCACTTCGCGGATTGCTTCCTCAACCGTGCTGCCGAGGTCGCGGCCTCGTACGCTGTATCGGATGGCGATGTAGCGCGAGTTCGCCTCGCGGTAAATCATGGAGGCGCCATCTTCCACTTTGACGTCACAAAGTTGCGCAAGCGAAACGCGCTCCCCCGAAGGCGCCAGGATACGAATATTCGAGATGTCTTCCACGGTTCCCCGGTAGGGTTCCTGATACCGCACCACCAGATCGTAACGGCGCTCACCTTTCAAAATCTGGCTAACAGCTTTCCCCCCCACGGCGGTCTCGGTGGCGTCCTGTACATCCGACACGTTTATACCGAACCGGTCGGCTTTCGCGCGGTCTACGATGAGGTCCACATTCGGCTGGCCCAGGACACGAAAGACCCCCAGGTCGGCGACGCCCGGCACCGTCCTCATGACATTCGCAATTTCCTCGCTTTTGGCCTCAAGTAATTTCAGGTCGCTACCAATCAGCTTAACGGCAAGCTGGCCTTTTACTCCACTAACCGCCTCCTCCATGTTGTCCGCGATGGGCTGGGAGAATCCCCAAATAACGCCGGGGATCTTCTCAACCTCTCGGTCCAGGGCTGCGATGAGCTCCTCTTTGTCTGCGTGGAACTGCTTGCGCCACTCCCTTCGGGGTTTAAGGTCGATGAAGTACTCGGTGTTGAAGAAGCCCGTGGCGTCGGTGCCGTCATCGGACCTGCCCACCTGCGAGACAACCTGAGTTACTTCCGGGAATCGGGCGAACGCAATGCGTGCCTGGTCCATGATCCGTTCGCCTGCATCGGGGCCAACGCTGGGAGCCAGCGTACCTCGGGCCCAGATGGCGCCTTCATCGAGGTGAGGCAGGAACTCAGAGCCGATCACACCGCTCAAAGCCAGGAAGAGGGTCAAGAGGAGAGCGGCCACGGCGCCGCTAACGGTCACCCAACGATGACGGATGCACCAGGGAAGGTCTTGGCGATATCGCTTGATGAGAAAGGCGAGCACCGGATTACGCCATTCGCTAGTCTGGCGACGGAACAAGAAACTGGACAGCACCGGCGCGAGCAACATGGAAAACAGCAAGGCGCCGAGCAAAGCGAACGCCACGGTCCAGGCCATCGGCCGGAACAGGCGACCTTCAACCCGCTGCAGAGTGAAAATGGGCATATAGGCGGTGATGATAATCGTAATGGCATAGAAAACAGGCCGCTGTACTTCATGCGCCGCATCTCGGATTGTCTCCCCCACGCTCTTCGAGCCGTTGCCGTTCCCGTCCATTTCGAGCCGGCGCAGGATATTCTCAACCATTACCACCGCTCCATCGACGACCATGCCGAAGTCGAGTGCCCCGAGGGAGAGGAGATTGGCGGGAATGTGCCGGAGGTCAAGGCCGATGGAAGCAAACAAGAGCGAAAAGGGGATGGTAAGGGCGACAATCAGAGCGCTGCGTATGTTTCCGAGAAAGAAAAACAAGATGACGACCACCAGGATGATTCCCTCGCTGAGGTTGTGAAGGACGGTGTGCGTGGTATACCTCACGAGATCGCTGCGGTCGATATGGGGAACTATCTTCACGCCGGGCGGCAACACGTGTTCGTTGAGGTACTTGACCTTGGCGTGCAGGGCCTCGAGGGTGGGAGCCGCATCGGCGTCTTTCCTGATTTGGACGATGCCCTCCACCACGTCGTCGTCATCGATCACCCGTCCGTCCTCGCGATGAATCGCCTTCCCGAGACGCCCGAGGCGAATCTTGGGCCCTTGCACCACATCCGCCACGTCCCTCACACGGATGGGTGTTCCATTTTGTGCTGCGATCACGGTCGAGCCGATGTCGTCTGTATTCTTCATGAGCCCGATGGCGCGAATGTTGAAAGCCTGCTGGCCTTTTTGGATGAAGCTACCGCCCGCATTCACATTATTGGCCGCCAACGCTTGCTCCACCTGGCCGATGCTCAAGCGATGGGCGATGATTTGGTTGGGGTCCACCTGGACCTGGTACTCGCGGGTGATCCCGCCAAAAATGGAGACCGCCGCGATGTTGGGTACGGAGAGAAGTTCCTTCACCATGACCCAGTCTTGCAGCGATTTCAGGTCCATGACGTCGATCATGGGGTTGCTGCTGGTGAGGGTATAGAAATAGATCTGCCCTACCGGGCTGAAGTCGGGCCCGATCTGGGGGCTAAGATTCTCGGGCAGGTTGACCAAGGTGAGCTTCTCCAACACTTGTTGGCGATTGGTCAGATTGTTGGAATCATCGTCGAAGATGATGGTGACAAATGAAAGCCCCGAGAGGGAAATGGAGCGCAGGTGGGTGAGGTGGCCCACACCGTTCATCTGAATCTCGATGGGGATGGTCACCTGTTGTTCCACTTCTTCGGCGGCGCGGCCGGGCCATTGGGTAATGACCCAAACGTACTTGTCCGCTACATCCGGGTAGGCCTCCACGGGCAAGTTGTGAAACGAGATGATGCCCCAAATCAGGAGGAGTATACCGATACTCAAGACGAGAAATCGGTTGCGCAACGCGAAATCGACGAGGTGCTTGATCATGTCTCTTACTCTGTATCCGCGGCACTGGCGAATTGCAGGGCGTTGGCCACAATCTGGTCGCCGGGTGCAAGTCCCGCGATGACTTCTTGGAAGCCGTCGCTGGAGACGCGCCCCGCCTGAACTTCAATCCTGCGGAAGCGGTGGCCGCCTTCTGCGCGAAAAACCCAATCCTTATCGTGGAGGCGCAGCACGGCTTTGGCGGGCACGAGGGAGCGGAGCTGCTTGCTCTGGGAGCGGAACGTCGCGGTGGCGAACATACCGGCCCGCATCTGACGGCGCTCGTTATCCAATTCCAGACGCACTTTGGCGGTGCGAGTGCTCGGATCGAGCACGCGGCTGATGTTGCTGACGCGCCCTTTCAAAGCCTGGTCCGGGTAAGCGTTCAGCCGGACTTCCGCGAAGTCGCCGAGTCGGACTTGCGCGAGGTTGTTCTCATAAACGTCGCAAAGAACCCAGACGCGGGAGAGGTCAGCGACGGTAAAGAGGTTGGGAGAATTATCTATCGAGCGGACCCCCGTACCGCCGGTGATGTTCTGTTCGACGATGGTCCCCGAGATCGGCGACTTAACGTCCACGATGGGCGAGGCATGGCTCACGTCCGCGCCCAGCACGCGCAAATGTTCCGCCGCCGTGGCTAAATCCACCTTCGCTTTCTGCTCGACATCCTCGGCGGCCTCCAAGTCGCGTTGCGCGATGGCCCCTCTGGCCAAGAGCGTCTCCGAGCGCTCCTGTTGGCGGCGGGCCAGCACCTCATCGGCTTGGGCCTTCTGGTAGTCGGAAAAAGCCTGTGAAACATCCGGGCTGTTGATCCGTAGCAGCACCTGGCCCTTGGTCACGTCATCCCCCAGCTTGGCCCGGATGTCCACCACGCGGCCTCCCGCCAGCGAAAGCACCGGGACCGAGCGGTTGACATCGGGCGTCACTACTCCATTCACCTTGAGCTCATTGTAGATAAGGCGCTGCTCTACTGTCGTCAGGGGAAATTGTTCGGGATCCGGCACCTCCACGAGGGTGAGGTCCGGGGCTTTTTCAACCGTTACCGGGGGCGGATGGTCGGCGCTCGATCCGCGGCTGCAACTTGACGAAAGCCACGGAGCCAAGCAAGCGACAAGAATCAGAGCCGTTATGGCATGGGAGTGGTTCTTCATGGGTCACCTTCCTGAATCTTTCCACCCGTCCAGCAAATGAACGAGCGCGGGCCTGTCACTGATACCGAAGCTGTAATTGCTGTCGAGAAATGAGCAAAAGTCGACCGCCGGCCTACGGGTTGCTCCTCAAGCAGTTCCGCCGAACACTCTCGAGGTCTGAGGGAGCGCGCGGCTTGGTCCAAGTGCGGCTCCCGCCGACAAACACGCCCGTTGCGCCATCAATCCCGAGGGCAGCGTTAATGTTCGGCAGCTAGCTTGGTCGTTGAGGGAGGAAACAAGGCGGGGCTCTCGATTGCGGCCAACCTGCGGCCCCCTTCTGAGGGCTGGCGGCGCCCGGGAATAGAAGGAGTCGCTCGAAGAGCGAGTTGTTGCAGAAATAAGACTCGTTGGAGAAATCAATACAAGATCGGTAGGACTGAGGAACCGTTGCTTTGAGTTCCTCCTGCGGCGTATTCGAGACGACCTTGGGGCCTTCGGTCCAGATAGAACGTGGATAGGCAGTTGGGTCAGCTCGAGTGAATTCGCCATGGCCGTTGTTGATCCAGACCCCGACTGGGGCAAGCGCCCAAGCGCTCACGACGACCAGATCCAGGTCCCCATCGCCGTCCACGTCGCGGGGGATAAGACGCAGTCCGCCTTTCTCGGCGGAAACGCTGAAAGAACTCGGGCTGACACCCGTGGTGAGCTGAAGCTCAATTCGATACCGGAGGCCGTTCGAATCCCAACCCTCTGCCCGTACGATGGCGAAGTCGGGACGGCCATCCCCGTCCAGATCGGCAATAACGCAGCCTTGGTCCCACAGGAGAGGTGCGGTTTGCAGTGGCAAGGCTGATGGCGATAATGCTTCCGAGGCTAGGCACGCAGCCGACAATCCCCATAGTGCGCAGAGTATTAGACCGGCCCGGTGAAAACTGCCAGACCGCGGGGCTGCCAAGAAAGCCCTAGGGCCAACCCTGGAGGCGCGCCCAGCCTGGTCAAGAGGCAGCATCCGCAGCAAGCACCCGAAAGTTCCTTGTCGATCCAACACAGAGCTACAGGTTACTCCAGGCGCGCAATGCGAGTCAACGCAGCTCCGCGCACGGGTAGTGTCCTAAAAGTGTGTTGCCACCTTGTTAGCTAACAGGTTCATCCAACAGAAGGGATAGAAGCCGGAATCGCGGAGGATATCTGGAACACCGCTGAGCTTGTCAATAGTACTAGTACTAAAGTGCCATTGCCCTGCTCTTGACTTGCAGAGAAACGTGCTAGACTTAATGTGCTGCTCTCATCGAGATGAGAGAGCAAAGGAGTTTGGCTATGGCTAATTCAGTTGTGAGTATCCTCGCCCGGTTGCACCGGGAAGAGGAAGGCCAAGGCATGGTGGAGTATGTGTTGATTATCGCCTTGGTTGCTCTTGCTGCCACCGCGGGAATGACTAGCTTGGCAACCGCCATCAACAGCGCTTTCACCAAGATTGGGTCGCTCCTCAGTTCGTACATTTAGTGGCTCCTGTGGTCCGGACGGCTCAATTGCACCTGCAGGTTCCCAGGGTCAGTCGGTTCACCCACCGGGAGCGGCAGGTATGATAGTTGCTTGTTGGTCGGGCCGCCTGGCGGCTCGGGGGGGGGGTACTTCGCCGAGTGGCCGGGCATGGCTTTGCAGGACGGCGGTCCATTTTGTGGCGTGACAGACGCTCCACGATAATGGGCATATTATGCCGCGACTTGCTCCGTGGGTGGTCGTTCGGGTTGCCGGTCGGCAGATTTTCGTCGGCCGGTCCTCCTCTGGACGACATCACACGCGTTAGGAGGGTAGTTGTGGCCAATTCAGTTGTGAGTGCTCTCGCCCGGTTGCACTGGGAAGAGGAAGGCCAAGGCTTGGTAGAGTATGTGTTGATTATCGCCTTGGTTGGTCTTGCTGCCACCGCGGGAATGGGTACCTTGGCAACCGCCATCAACAGTGGTTTCACCACGATTGGGTCGCTCCTCAGCTCGTACATTTAGTGGCTCCTGTGGTCCGGAGGGCTCAATTGCACCTGCAGGTTTCCAGGGTCAGGCGGTTCGCCCGCCTTGAGCGGCAGGTATAATCCTTGCTCGTTAGTCGGGCCGTCTGGCGGCTCGTAAACCCCAATAAGATGCGCTGACACTCTGTCTCGCAGAGGCGGCAACGCACACGCCCGCACCACCATCCTGCATCAACCGGATGACCAACAGCAAATTAAAGCACTATCCCCGCACGGGTAGTGTCCTAAGTGTGTGTTGATACCGAAAAACTTGAGCGATATACTCTGCCCTTATTGGAGGGGCAAACTCGGCGATCTTAAAGTATACTCAGAGGACTCAATTCTCTGGCCGCTTGTGGAGAATCTACGAAAGTGTGCTGGGAGTCTATGTCCAGCGTGGCGTGGCCGAATCTACGGGTGGTGCGAAAACGCCCCAGCTCGGGCAGAAGGTGGGATAGTTCATCGATCCCGCCGCGCGGGAAGGCTCATCGATGGAAGCAACGCCAGTTCTGGCTTACTTGTTGAGATGTTATGGCACATGCTGAACAACGCCGGTTCATCGAACTCGTTAGCCAGCACCTTTTCAAGCGGGCTCGTCCTATGAGAATTCTTGAGGTGGGGTCGTGTGACGTCAACGGGACAATTCGGCACATTTTCAGAGACTCGACGTCTTATATCGGAGCGGATCTAGTTGAGGGTCCCGGCGTTGACATTGTTAAAGCTGGCCAAGATATCGATCTGGCATCGGACTCTGTGGACCTTGCTCTTTCATGTGAATGCTTCGAGCATAATCCTTATTGGCTTAAGACCTTCCAAAACATGACCAGAATGACCAGACCTGGCGGACTTATTGTATTCACCTGCGCGTCTCGTGGTCGCGTCGAACATGGCACCGATAGATCTGAGCCCGGTCATTCCCCCGGTACGACTTCGCTGGGATGGAATTATTATAGGAACCTTCGACAGGCTGATTTTGAGAGTGGATTGAATCTCGCTGGCTATTTTACCGTCTTCAGGTTCTATTATGTACCGTCGACTTCCGATCTTTATTTCTTCGGCGTCAAAAAGGGTGGAGAACAGCCGGATTTCGACCTTGCCGCTTTTGAGGCTGAAGTGGATCAGATTCGATTGATGGAAAAGGAACGCTTCAAAGACCTTGGAGTTTTTAAACGGGCGCTATGGAAGGTGTACAAAATGCCTCTTGTGGTGGCAAGCCACCTTTTGAATGAGAAGGGATTTCAGAGCTTCGCCACTCGCTACGTAAAGGTGGGCGACATGGCTAAGCCATGGGTGGGGTGGCATGTGTAAGGGACCAGCGCGGACTTGGTGGTGACTTTCGCACATGCGGAACTCTGATTGAAAATGGGTCAGGCAGTTCGCGCCCCCGCCCAGAACGTCCTCGGAACGGTCCATCCTTGATCCCCGCAGGGGATCCATACAGTAGCCGGGGGCAACGCCCCCGGAAAATGCGTCCCCCACAAGGTCCGATCCCGCAGGCGCGGGATCGAATGCGCGTGACCTCACCCCGGTCTTGCGGCCCACGGCCCAAGGGAATACGACCTCTCCAGGGTCGGGGAACGAGCCTGGCGCTTTCCGGGGGCGTTGCCCCGGCTACTATCTTGTGCCCTTGCAGGGCACGAAAAACCTGCCCTTCGGTCTTACCCCGCGGCACCCTGCTTCTGACATCACGGATAGCCGCTTTCGGCTATCCATGCTCAGAATGACAACATGGCAGACGAGCGCACGGATGTCACGCTGAGCAGCGCAACCGATGCGTTCAAAGCAGACGAATCGCTTGACCACCTTGTGTCTGCGCTTATTTCGCGGGCCAAAGCACGGCAAGCGCTTCCGGCATCCTCATTTTACGCATTCGAGCGATTGACCCATTGATCCATTGAATCATTGATTCATTGATTCATTGAAAAGAACGAGGCAAGGGCCCCTCAATGGGTCAATCGATCAATGATTCAATGAGTCAATTGAAAAAGTCCTGGGCTAGACATGTGGACACATTGTCTCTTGACAGCGCCTCCCCGCTATAGTAGCCTACTCATGTGAAAAGCCCCAGTTACGATGTAGGGCCGCCCCTTGGGGCGGCCAGGCCGGGGCAAGCCCCGGCCCTACGTCGCTAATCTAACACCCCGCCCCAGGAGGAACCATGTCCTTACGCAAATCACCCCAACTCACGCCCGCGTTGCTCGCCGCCGCGCGCCGGAATGCGCAGCATTCCACCGGACCGCGCACCGCCGCCGCCAAGCAGAACTCGAAGCTCAATGCACTGAAGCACGGCCAATACGCCCTGCCCGAAAACCTTCGCCTAGCCCGCCTTCGCGGGATGGCGCTGGGCGAAGACCCGGAGGAATTCCAATGCCTCAAGCAGGTACCCGTGACCCCCGCCAAATTGTGATTCTGAATTGATTTCAAAAAGTGAACGAACTACGCGGGGATGTCTATGAAAACAAAGGACCGCTATTGAAAAAGTGGGTGCGAAGCGGGAATGTTGTAGAAAACAAAGGTAGTTACGCGTTGAAAGCCGGAATGTTGTTGAAAACAAAGGAGGTATGTGGTATGTCGTAGGTGGTAGGTGACAAACGGTAGGTGGTATGTCGTAGGTGGTAGATGGGGAAGAGCAGGTTTCAGGGGGTAGGTCGTAGGTGACGGCGGTAGGTGGCAGGTCGTGCGTGGTAGCTGGGGCCCGCCCCCCCACGTACTACCTACTACCTACCACATGCCGGTAGGGGGCACGGTCTGTTTGCGGGAGCGGAAGTTGCGGGTAGAATGGCCGCGCTGCGAGACGCACCCACGTTTGACCCCTAGGTTTTTTGTGATAGTTTCCAAAGAAGAAAAGTGATATGTTTCATTCGCAAGTTGATATGAGAATCCCAGCGAGTCCGATAGCAGCCAAAGGCGATCACATCGCGATGGCTCTTCAAGAATGTGACCCGCGGCGTTAGAGCGGTTCGTCGGGTGTGACCGGCCGGTGCCGCCCTCTTATCAATCTGGCAAAGAGGCTGTGAGAAAGACATCGTAGTTGCTAAAGGCTCAAGGAGCACAGTGAAGGTTCAAAGCTGGGAAGCTTGGCAGGGGCGTTCAGTACCCACTTGCGGTCCAAGAACTGTTTCAATCCTTCGCCATTCAGGTTTTGGGCAATTGCTCCTTGGCAGGGGGTGCAAGGGAGAGTGGTGAGGTTCGCAAGGATCTCAGAAGACTCTTCCTGGCCCGGCTCGAAGCAAGTGTGTGTGAACAGGCTGCCGTTACGGGCTGCCCAAAATCTGGAGGAGTAAATGGCTCAGAGATTATTCGTGGGGAACCTTCCCCGCAGTGTGACCGATAGTGTGCTCAGCGAATTTGTGGTCAACGCTGGGTTTCAAGTAGTTTCCGCGGCGGTCATTCGCGACAAGATGACAGGCGAATCTAGAGGGTTTGGCTTCGTCGAGCTTGCCGATGAAGAAGACATGCAGCGGGCGATCCAGGGACTTAACGGACAATCCCTGGAGGGGCGGCCCCTCACAGTGAATGAAGCCCGGCCACAGCGCGCGGGATTCTCCGGCGGCCCCCATCGGGGTGGCGGTGGTCAGCGGGGTGGCGGCGGTCGCTTTGGCCGCAGGCGTGATTATTAGGGAGATTCTCCCGCTCTGCTGGATCACCGCACACCCTTCGTGATCGACACCTGTCGGCCAGGCATAGCAACCCCCATTTGCGACAGGCGTTTGTCCAGCCTGAACTCTGCCTGGGGAGCAGGGGTGTGGCAACGGGGCTCATTCTTTTTCAACGAGCCAACCCCTAATATGGGATGTAGGGCCGGGGCTTGCCCCGGCCACGGCGTCCTGTCCCGCCCTGCGGGAGAGGCGGCCCTGCAGTCGAATTGCGATACTACCAACTCTGGTTCTCGGTTGACGCGGCACGGCGATCCAGATGAAGTAAGTAGTTACTTACAATGCCAGCCAAGGCCCAACGCGTCGAAGAGACAGAGCGTCGAAAGCAAATCATTCGGGTCGCCAGGGAATTGTTTGCGCGCCAAGGTTTCAAAGCTGCAACCACGCGGCAAATCGCCCAGCAAGCCAGGATCAATGAAGCAATCATCTTCAGGCACTTCCCTCACAAGGAAGACCTCGACTGGACGATTATCGATCAACAAAATTAACTACAGGTGAAGTGGTTGGTAAAGTTAAGGAGAAAGTGAGGCATGGAGTCTGGCACCATCGATTACTCAAAAAGTCGTGCTGGCAGGACTCGCTCCTGCGTCCTAGAACCGGCTGTGCAACCTTTGGCCGCCACACTGTCGGTGTGCAATCACCGGGATGCTTTTCTGGCCCGGCGAGGGGGATGCCACCCTGACAGACGGCGCGTCATGGTGGCTGTTTTGTTGGGGCTTTGTGTGTTCTGGTGGACGGGGTGCTCGAGCAAGAAAGCAGAATCACAAGGCGTGCCCCCCGGCTACTCAGTTCCTGTGACGACCGCAACTTCGACCCTGAAGACCGTACCCATCCAGGTCCGCGCCATCGGCAATGTGGAGGCGCACTCAACGGTCTCGGTCAAGGCCCAGGTGGCGGCGAGGATTGAGAAGGCTTACTTCACCGAAGGCCAGGATATCAAGAAGGGCGATCTCCTGTTTACATTGGATCGGCGCCCCTTTGACACCGCACTCCAACAAGCGGAAGCCAATCTGGCGAAAGATCAAGCCCAGTTAGAGAACGCCAAGGCGGAGGCGGAGCGTTACACGAAGCTTTTTCAGGAGGGCATTGTCTCGAAAGAGCAATACGATTCCATGCGCACGAACGCTGATGCCCTCGCCGCATCTGTGCGCGCGGATAACGCAGCCGTTGAAAAAGCCAGGATCGACTTGAGCTATTGCACCATCCAAGCGCCGATTGACGGCCGGACGGGCGCCCTGCTGGTCCATCCCGGAAATCTTGTGAAGGACAACGATGCCGCGCTGGTGGTGGTGAATCAGATTCACCCCATCTACGTCACGTTTTCCGTTCCCGAGCAGTACCTTGCTGATGTCAAGAGATACCATGCCGAAGGCCCCCTTAAAGTTGAAGCCATCGTTCCGAGTCAGGAGCAGAACCCCGCCCAAGGCGTATTGACCTTTATCGACAACGCCGTTGACAACACCACGGGTACCATCAAGCTGAAGGGGACATTTGAAAACCCGGACAATCGGCTCTGGCCCGGTCAGTTCGTGAATGTTGCGCTCACCCTTACGACTCAACCTAATGCTGTCGTCGTCCCCTCACAGGCGGTTCAGACCGGGCAGGTAGGCCAATACGTTTATGTCGTGAGACAGGACATGACGGCAGAATACCGGCCTGTGGTCGCAGGTGACAATGTCGCCGGTGAAACGGTCGTCCAAAAGGGCCTGGTGGCAGGAGAAACACTGGTGACGGACGGCCAATTGCGGCTCGTCCCGGGCATGAAGGTAGCGATCAAGAAGCAGTGACGAAGAGCAGGTGCCAGGCGCCAGGTGTCAGGTGTCAGGCGTCGGGGGGAGCAGGCGGGAAGTTTGCAAGCGCCCACTTCTGAATTCTGACTCCTGACTTCTGACTCTTGACTTCTGACTCTTGACTGGCACCTGACACCCGGCACCTGACACCTGCATTTCCATGAATCTTGCAGAACCTTTCATTCGGCGGCCTGTCATGACCACCCTGGTCATGCTGGGCATTCTGCTCTTCGGCGTGATGGCTTACAAGTATCTGCCGGTAAACGATCTGCCCAACGTAGATTACCCGACCATCCAGGTCAGCGCCAGCCTTCCGGGGGCAAGCCCTGAGACGGTGGCCTCGGCGGTGGCCACACCGCTGGAGCGGCATTTCTCTACCATCGCGGGCCTTGAATCAATGAGCTCCGCGAGCACCCAAGGCGGCACGCAGATCACCCTGCAATTCGCCAGCAGCCGCAATATCGACGCCGCTGCCCAGGACGTCCAGGCAATGATTACCAACTCCCAGGGTCAGCTTCCTACTGGCATGCCAACCCCGCCCTCGTATCAGAAGGTGAACCCCGCCGACCAGCCGATTGTTTATATGGCGGTGTACTCCGACACGCTTCCATCCTCCACCGTGAATGAATACGCGGACACGCTGATGGCCCAGCGCATCTCCATGATCAGCGGCGTCGCGCAAGTCCAGGTTTTTGGCGCGCAGAAGTTTGCTGTGCGCGTGCAATTCGATCCCAAGGCGCTGGCCGCACGTAAAATCGGCATTGACGAGGCCATGGCCGCTGTCCAGCAGGCCAACGTCGACCTTCCCACGGGAACCCTTTACGGGACTCACAAGTCTTTCGTCGTGCAGGCCAGTGGGCAGCTCACGGACGCCGCAGCTTACCGGCCTCTCATCGTGGCCTACCGCAATGGCTCGCCAGTGCGCCTGGAGGCGCTGGGCCAGGTGATGGACAGCGTTCAGAACAACAAGGTGGCGAATTGGTATAACGGAAAGCCCTCCCAGGTGATCGCCATCCAACGCCAGCCCGGCACGAATACGATCGAAGTGGTCAACAACATCAAGGCCCTGCTGCCCACTTTCCGCGCGGAAATTCCTGCTTCGATCCAGTTGGAAACCCTCTATGATCGCTCGATATCCATTCGCGATTCCATCAACGACGTGAAGTTCACCTTGTGGCTGACCCTGGGCCTGGTGGTTTTGGTGATCTTCATTTTCTTGCGGAATATTTCCGCCACTGCCATCCCCAGCCTTGCACTGCCCATGTCCATCATCGGGACGTTCGCGGTGATGTACCTCCTCAATTACACCGTGGATAACCTTTCTATGATGGCCTTGGTGCTCTCCGTAGGGTTTGTGGTGGACGACGCAATCGTCATGCTGGAAAACATCGTTCGACACATGGAAATGGGCGAAGGAGTGTTTGAAGCGGCGCTCAAGGGCTCCCGGGAAATCAGTTTCACCATTCTCTCCATGACGCTCTCGCTGGCCGCCGTCTTCATTCCGGTGCTGTTCATGGGAGGGTTGTTAGGGCGCCTGCTTCACGAATTCTCGGTGACGATCATGTGCGCGGTGATCGTCTCCGGCGTCGTCTCGCTCACCCTCACCCCGATGCTCTCCAGCCGCTTCCTGCGCCCCCCGAAAGAGCAAAGACACGGCCGCCTCTATCTCATTTTCGAGCGCGGATTCCAGTCGATTCAGCGCGCTTACGATTGGAGTCTGAAGAGCGTCCTCCGTCACCGCTTTGCCACGTTGATGGTGTCCCTAGCGATCATTGGGCTGACGGTGCATCTCTTCATACAGATCCCCAAGGGCTTTCTTCCCAGCGAAGACTCCGGAGGGATGTTCGGCATCACCCAGGCGGCGCAGGGGATTTCCTTCGACTCCATGAAGCAGCACCAGCTTGAGGTGACGAAGATCATCCACGACGATCCCAATGTTTCGAATCTGATGTCTTTTGCCGGCGCGGGTCTTCCGGGTTATGGCGGCAACTCCGGCTTTTTCTTCGTCCGCTTGAAGGATCGCCCCTCGGCGAGCCAGGAAATGATCGATTCGATCAAGCATCTTCTGCGCCTTCCGGGCGGCAAGCGCGATCCCGACCTTCGCTACATCAGCACGGATGACGTGATCAACGAGCTACGCCCCAAAACCATGTCGCTCCCAGGCGTCATGGCCTTCATGCAGAATCCCCCGCCCATTCAGATTGGCGGCCGCCTCACCAAGAGCCTTTACCAGTTCACCCTGCAAGGCCCTGATACCAAAGAGCTCTACAAAGACGCCGCCGCTCTCGAAACGAAGATGCGCCAGTTGCCTGGGCTTCTGGACGTGAACAGCGACATCCAGGTCAGAAACCCGCAGGTGAACGTCGTGATCGACCGAAACAAAGCCCTGGCGCTGGGTGTTTCGGCCTATCAGATCGAGGATGCGCTTTCCACCGCCTACAGCTCCCGGCAGATTTCCACCATCTACGCCCCCAATAACGAATACTGGGTGATCGCCGAACTCATGCCTCAGTATCAGATGGATCCCCAGGCCCTCTCAATGCTCTATATCAGGTCGAATACCGGCCAACTCGTCCCGCTGGATTCCGTCTCCAAGCTGACGCAGGATTTGGGCCCCTTGGCGGTGAACCATTCCGGCCAACTTCCTTCGGTCACTCTTTCCTTCGACCTCAAGCCGGGTGTCTCGCTCAGTGACGCCGTGACGCGTGTCGAAGAACTGGCGCGGAACACTCTGCCTGCAACCATCAGTGCCACGTTTCAGGGCACTGCGCAGCAGTTTGAGTCTTCGCTCACCGGTCTCGGCATTCTGCTCCTGGCAACTGTGCTGGTGATTTACCTGGTGCTGGGTATTCTCTACGAGAGTTTCATCCATCCCCTCACCATCCTCTCCGGCCTGCCGTCGGCGGCCCTGGGAGCATTAATCACTTTGAGACTTTTCCACTTGGACCTGAACCTCTACGGCTTCGTCGGCGTCATCATGCTCATTGGCATCGTGAAGAAGAACGCCATCATGATGATTGACTTCGCCATCGTGGCCGAGCGCAGGGAGGGAAAGAGCCCGCTCGCGGCGATCTACGAAGGCTGCCTGATCCGCTTCCGCCCCATCATGATGACCACTATGGCCGCGCTCATGGGCACCCTCCCCATCGCGCTCGGGTTCGGCGCTGGAGCTCAGGCCCGCCGCCCGCTTGGTCTCGCGGTCGTGGGCGGACTGTTGGTCTCCCAACTCATCACGCTTTACATCACGCCGGTCTACTACACCTACCTGGATTCCTTCCAGAAGTGGTTGACGGCTTCCGAACGTAAGGCCGAAGGCAGAGAACTCCCCACCATGGCAAGGGTTTTTGCAGAACAGAACGGCAACAACGCAACAGCGTCGGTTGACCCCAAAGAGCCGTAACGGCAAAGGGGCGGCTCGCTTGGCGCGAGTGACAGTAGCGTTCCTGATAACTATGCCGATTTGTCAGGTCCATAGACTCGCATGACCTTTGGAAACGGCCAACAACAGTTCCAAATTCAAGGCCAGTCCGGCTGTTGGCAATCACTCGAAATGCATCTTGCCGCACCCCTCCCCAGCTATTCAAGCAGTGTAATAACCCGCAGATTTCTGCCGAAATGACCCGATCCTTACACCTCAGGCGACGCTAGCATACGGGAAATGAACAAGTTACGCGTTGAGACCGGCGAATGTTGCGGGCTTGGCCCTCCTCTTGCTCCTGGCTAGATGGCATGGGCGAGGCTGCTTCCATGCCACCGAGTGAGTCTCTGTCGAGGCCGTGCGCTGGCGTCCGGACAAACAACTCAATGAAACGCCAGACGACACGTTTGAGGCACAAGGTATGAAAAAGGTGATCATTCTTGGCGCTGCGGGCAGGGACTTCCACAACTTCAACGTAGTGTTCCGGGATGATCCCGCCTTCAGGGTCGTGGCGTTTACCGCCACACAAATTCCCAACATCGAAAACCGAGAATATCCCCCGCAATTGTCTGGAAGACTCTACCCGGACGGAATCCCGATAATTCCAGAGGTTGAACTTGAGGATTTGATTCACAGACATCACGCGGACGCTGTGGTGTTTTCTTACAGCGATGTTTCCCACCAAACCGTCATGCATTTGGCGGCGCGGACCGTGGCCGCAGGCGCCGATTTCTGGCTGCTTGGAACGGAACGCACGCAGCTCGCTGCGCGCGTCCCGGTTGTCTCCGTTTGCGCGGTCCGGACCGGCTGCGGCAAAAGTCCGGTGTCACGACGGGTGGTGCAGGAACTGCGCGCGCAGGGCTTGCGGCCGGTGGTGGTTCGCCATCCCATGCCTTACGGTGATCTCCTAGCGCAGCGGATACAGCGCTTCGCCACCCTGAAGGACATGGAAAGGTACGAATGTACCATCGAAGAGAGGGAAGAGTACGAGCCTCACCTCCGGCAAAACGCGGTGGTTTATGCGGGGGTGGATTACGAGGCAATTCTCCGCCAAGCGGAACAGGAAGCCGACGTGATCCTCTGGGATGGCGGCAACAACGACACCCCCTTCTATCGCTCCGATCTGGAAATTGTGGTTGTCGATCCTCACCGGGCCGGACACGAACTAGGCTACTACCCCGGGGAAGTGAATTTCCGGCGGGCGCATGTGCTGGTTATCAACAAGGTTGATACGGCGGCTCCGGAAGCCGTAGAAGCGATACGCAGCAACATCCGGAAGATTAGTCCGAGCGCCGTGGTCATTGAGACGGAATGCCGGGTGACGGCGGCGGAACCGGAACAAATCAAGGGTCGGCGGGTGCTGGTCGTGGAGGACGGGCCCACGCTCACCCACGGTGGGATGTCCTACGGAGCGGGAGTGGTTGCTGCCTGCCAGTACGGCGCCTCGGGGCAGGTCGATCCCACGCCTTACGCCGTTGGCTCCATCCGCGCCACATTCGAACGCTTCCCCCATCTGAAAGGCCTCTTGCCGGCGATGGGTTACAGCGAGGCGCAACGGCGGGAGCTGGAGGAAACAATCAACCACACTCCCTGTGATCTCGTCCTGGTGGCTACACCGATCGATCTCGCGCGACTCCTGAGTCTAAACAAGCCGAGCCTGCGAATCGGATACGAGATTGCGGAACGGAGCAAGCCCGGTTTCGCCGAGGTTCTTGCTGACTTCACGGCGCGCCTTGAGTCGCCCAAAAAAGCAAGGCTCGCCTGAGGAGAAAATAGAAGAAAGGACTTCGCCATGCGCAGACTCAAGGTTGTACCCCAGGACGATAAGGAGACTTCACCCCTTTCACGGCCCTCCACACTGCCGCATCGGCACGTGATTTCCTTACATGACTTGGCTCCCGCAGAGGTTGAGTTCCTGCTCAAACTGGGCCAGCGCGTGAAGGCCCAGCCGAGCAGGTTCAGGAGCGCTTTGGATGGCAAGACCCTGGCCATGCTTTTCGAGAAGCCCAGCCTGCGGACCCGCGTGACGTTCGAGGTGGGCATGGAGCAACTGGGAGGCAAGGCCCTCTACCTCGGCCCGCAGGAAGTCGGGCTCGGGAAGCGTGAGTCAGTGAAGGATGTGGCGCGAAACCTCTCGCGTTGGGTGGATGCCGTGATGGTCCGCGTGTTCGCTCATCAGACCGTGATGGAGCTGGCCGAGAACGCTTCGATCCCGGTCATCAACGGTCTCTCGAATTTTGAGCATCCTTGCCAGGCGCTGGGAGATTACCTGACGCTGCTCGAGCACAAGGGCCCCTTGGAGGGGAAAACACTCGCCTGGGTAGGCGACGGCAACAACGTTGCCCATTCCCTCATTTATGGCGCGGCAAGGCTGGGAGTGCGGATGCGCATCGCTACCCCGGCAGGCTACGAGCCGGACCGCTCCGTTGTGGCGGACGCCAAACGCGAAGGCGGAGACATCGCGCTCACTCACGATGCCAACGAAGCCGTTGCCGGCGCGGACGCAGTTTACACTGACGTTTGGATCAGCATGGGCCAGGAGGATGAGGCGGACACTCGCCTGCGTGTCTTCCGCCCTTACCAAGTGAACTGCCAACTGTTGCGCAACGCGGGACCTCAAGCTCTGTTCATGCACTGCCTGCCGGCGCGGCGCGGCCAGGAAGTGACGGACGAGGTCATGGACTCACCGCGTTCCATTGTCTATGACCAGGCTGAGAACCGCTTGCACATCCAGAAGGCGATTCTCCTGGCGCTCCTGTCTTGAGAGACGGCTATGCCCATCGCTGTCGTGGCCATTGGCGGTAACTCCCTGATCCGACCCGGCGAGAAGGGCACCCTCGAGGAACAACGACGCAACCTCCAGACAACTTGTGAGGGCATTGCCGCGGTGATGGCTGCCGGCTACAGTACGGTAGTCACTCACGGCAACGGACCTCAGGTGGGCGACGCACTGCTGCGCTCGGAACTCGCTGCCAGCCAGGTGGAGCCGCTGCCCATGGATGCCTGCGTGGCTGAAACCCAGGGGAGTATCGGTTATCTGTTGCAGCAAACGCTGCAGGAGACCCTGCCGCGCCACGGCCTGAGGCGCCCGGTGGTGACGATGGTAACCCAAGTGTTGGTCTCGCCGCGAGACCCGGCCTTCCGCAACCCCACCAAGCCCGTGGGCCCTTTCTACAACCAGGATGAAGCCGAGCGCCGCCGTCGTACCCTGGGTTGGCAGATGGTGGAGGACGCGCGTCGCGGCTATCGCCGCGTCGTGCCCTCCCCGGAACCGAAAGAAATCATGGAACTCCCGGCCATTCAAGCGGCCCTGCAGGGTGACGCGCTGGTGATTGCCTGCGGCGGGGGAGGAATCCCCGTGGTCTTCCGGCGCGATCGCTTGGTGGGTGTTGACGCCGTGATCGACAAGGACCGCGCCTCGGCCCTGCTTGCCTGGGAGCTTGAAGCAGAGTTATTTCTCATCTCCACCGGCGTCGCACAGGTGGCCTTGAACTACAGCACACCTGAGCAGCGGCAGATCGAGTGCCTGAGTGCCACCCAAGCCCGCCGCTACCTGCGCGAAGGCCAGTTCCCCTCCGGCAGCATGGGTCCGAAGATCGAGGCTGCGCTGGCCTACCTCGATCGCGGGGGCAAGCTGGTCATCATCACTTCCCCTGAAAACCTCCCCGAAGCCTTGCATGGCATGGCCGGGACCCGCATCACACCTGCCCCCGAACCTGCCGGGGCGCGAGGCGCTCCCACCGCCCTATGACTTGTCGCCCCGTTTTGCCATCTGAAATCTGCATTTCAAATGTCCAATCAGGATCCCAGCCGCCCGAGCCGGACCGGCCACCTCGATCGCGCGCGAAAGTCGCCCTGTCGCCACAATGTCATTCCGCCGGGGCATCGCCGTCTCCCCGTGTCCTTCCACCGTAGCATGGCTGTTACGCCCCTGTATCTCGGGTCTTGGCCTTGCCCATGGGCGGGTGCGACCCCGTGTTCAGGTCGGCGCCGCCTGCCCGTGCCCCAGCCGAATCTTCAGGGCAGAAATCCAATGCTTTTTGTGGTGACAATCCCTACCAAAGAATGCTAGGCTGGACTTGCAGTTTGTTGTTGTAATTCCGACGAGTCTCGAAAGAGCTACGAGGGACGACCCAACTACCTTCGGGCCTTTCGACTAGTGGTGTTACAGCGGATCGTCGGGCGTTCCCGCCGTTGCCGTCTTCACAAATTGCAATTCCAATCCAACAAGGACACAAGGCAGCATGAAGGAACAAGGTACAGTCAAGTGGTTTAACTCCGCAAAAGGTTACGGGTTCATCCAGCGCGAAAGCGGGGAGGACGTATTCGTCCATTTCTCAGCTATTATTGGCGACGGATACCGGTCGTTAGAAGAAGGCGCAAGAGTCAGCTTTGAAGTGAAAACCGGCCCGAAAGGGTTGCAAGCCGCAGACGTCGAGCGAGTGTAACTCAGCAAGGCGGCCGCTCCCGGCGGATTGCAGACTGCCGGGAGCATTCTCACCTGAAGACCCGGGCAGTAAATAGGCTCGCCAAGGGAAGAGATTCTCGGTCTTGACGGTGAAGTGTGCGCATTAATCCCCAGCCCCTCACAGAATGAGGTCGGTAGTGGGTTAGAGTTTCCTGCCTCTGTGGTGAGGGATTACGTCGTGCAGGGGTCCTCCCTCTGATTCCAGACAGGTTTAGGGCAGTCAGCACTATCAGAAGAGTGAGCCAAGCTGAGCTTCTCTACTGGCTCGGCGGCTGGCCGTTCGTGGTGTGGGGAATGTGTGTGCGGCTGGTGATCACTTACCACAGCACTTGGTTTGTCGATTCCGCCAGCCACACTTTCGGGTCCAGGAATTACGCCCTAAACGACCTCTCCACCAGTTGCTGGTGGGTAGCTCTGATAACCTGCTGCCTCGAACAGATCCCCGGTTGAGCTCATCAGGTGATTGCGAGCCCGGGGTACCTTCTGCCCGCTTCGGAGTGTGCGTGAAAACTCCAATCAAGAACCAAGATCCAATAGATTACGTTGTGGAAAGGCCGCAATAATCAGCCTATCACAGACTCTTTCCGGGTCCTCCCGCCGAGGCGAGGGGTGAGGGGGGTGTTGGTCGATATTCCGACACGCGACCAAGAGCTGCCCTGAGCGTTCGAATCTGCCCACATCTATGAACAGAACCACCAGGTCGGAAATAAATCAAGTCATTGCCGGTTGCGAATAGGCAATCAGTATGCCACCATAAGAGGGTAATTCATTGATGGGCCTGTAGCTCAGAAGGATAGAGCAACGGTTTCCTAAACCGTGGGTCGGGGGTTCGAATCCCTCCAGGCCTACCATCTTTTCAAGGACTTACAGCGAACCCCCTTTTCCCGGCTACTTTTTCCGGCTACTTTAAGCGGCAGCGGGCGGGTGATTGCGTTCTGAACCCGCCGCTTTGAGTTTCTGCCAAACCGCTTCCGAAGCCTCTAGCTGAGCCTGATCCCCGGCGTGCGAATAGATGATGTTCACACGGTCCTGCATGTGTCCCAGTCGGTCCATGCGAGTCTTCATATCCACGCCCTCGTTCAGCATGAGCGAATTGTTCAGGTGTCGCAGAGCGTGCCAGTGAAGTTCTGGGATGCCGAACTTGTGCGCGAGCGGCTTGATGTGCTTGGACATTAGCCAGCCCAGGTCGATTGGCCTGCCACGTTTGCCAGGGAGCACCCAATCGGTGGGCTGAGCATCCGGAAAGTTCTGCGCTTCGTACTCCCGCAGTACCTGCATCTGTTCGTCGGTAAGCACGATCTTCCGATAACCTTTCTTGGTTTTGGGTAGCATGCTTTTCCCTTCCCAGATCGATTCGCGGATCAAGATGGTATTGTGTTCCCAGACGATTGACTCCCAGCGTAGTCCGCGCAGTTCCCCACTCCTGCTCCCCAACCAGGCCGCCAGTTGCCAGGCCATCTTATGACGGGGGTCTTTCAACCCGTCCAGGATGGCGACAACCTGCTCAGCGGTTGGCATGACATAGGACTTTTCGGGGCCCTCGGCCGATAGTTTGACAAAGCGAGCGGGATTGTATGTCAAGCCGTGGCCAAGTCGAATAGCCGACGACAATACACTCGACAGGCACGCCCGGTATTTCGCGGCGGTTCTTCTGTTGAGGTTGAGGCTGTCAAGGTATTTCTGGACCTCCGCAGTGCCTAAACTGTCGAGCAGGCGTGCGCCAAACCGTGGGATCCATATGTTTCGCATCACCCATCTCATGTCGCGCACCGTACTGGGTCTTTTGTCTTTCAGTTCGTGCTTTGTTTCGTGCTTCTCTTCGCCGTAAAAGTGCTCACGCCAGAAGCCCGCTAAGGTGTGCGAGTTTCCGGCGACTTCACGACGACCATTCAGTTTCCTCATCCATTCGCGTTTGAGTTTCTGTGCTTCGCTCTTCGTGAGGTCTTTCACCCGTCCTAGGCTGTGTGAAGGACGGTGGTTTGCTTCTGTCCACTGAACGCACCAGCTTCCGTCTTTAACACGGAGGCTGCCCTGCCGATCCCGGCGTCGAGTCATTTTCACTCCTCCTCGGCCCGCCGAGTCCAACCTGGGAGCTGTACTGCTTTCCTGCGGTACTAGCAAGTCGGGAACAATCCGGCCGTCAAACCGAATATCGGTAGGCGTAAGACGGGTAGACGGAATGTACTGAGGGTGACTCGGGTTGAGTCTGCGGTAGATAAAGCTAGGGCTACACTTGAGGCATGCCGCTAGCTCGACAACGGTGAGCAGCCCTGTTTCTTGCACAGAACATAGGTCCTCCGCGACCATTCGGCGCCTCCGCCTTGCCCCCGGATTTTGCCACTACAGCCTCTCCCCCGCGGTGTTCCCAGCCGACGGAATGCTTACACACGGGTTTGAGGTGTCACGAGCAGCACACGTGAATCGTTTGTGCGCCACTCCTCCACTGCTTTCGTGGGCAAGAAGGCAGGCAAGGTGTAAACCCTGCCTGCCCAAAGCACTCAATAGGTCGTGCTACGCTTTCAGTTTCCAGTGGAGCATATGATCTCCACCTGGAACATAATGTAACGCCTCGCATTATTCTCCCTCTTAGGAAGCCTTTTTTCTCAGATTGAGTCCCGCCTGAGTGGAAGCAGCCGTGCCTCAGCGCCGGAGCCTAATGTGAAGCTCCGGCGGGTGGCGCGGCGTAGCTTCTCTGTTCCCTCATATTCCTGTGATTCTTGAGTTCGGCTGTAGGATTGGGGAAGGCCGGAGGGCTCTGTAAGTTTACCCAGTCGAAGAGCCCTCCGTTCCGTAGACCAACCCGGGAGTCTTGTCACTCCAGGGAGGACCCTGTGCAAATCCTACACCCGTTCTCCGGCTCCCTCCAGCAGTATGACGAAGCGATTGCCGATCCCGATCGTTACCGGCCCGATCATTGCCCGCAGTGCGAGGCGAGGCGGCCTTTGTGCGCTCAAGGCTTCTACCGCCGAACCCTGGTGGAGGTGAACTTTGATGGCTTCCTGCGCGTTCGCCGCTATTTGTGCCGCGGCTGTCAGCGCACCGTCTCTCTGTTGCCAGAGTTCGCCTTGCCCTATCTCCGCTTCAGTGTTTCGGTGATGGCTCTCTTTCTCGTGGCTCGTCTGTTGGAGGGCCGGACTCTCCTGGCTGCCGCGGCGGCGGCCTCGCAACCCCACATGCCTTACCAGCGCGGCCAGTTCTGGATTCGCCGCTTCCAAAAGCAGGCCGCCGACTTATGTGGAGCGCTGGCCGCCAAGATCCCTCCGATGCCCGCGGCGAGTTTCGCCATCAGAGCTTTGCAAATGTTGCAGTCCGTCGGTTGGATCGTTGCCCACCGCTTCCTCTTTTCCAGGCTGCGCGCTCACCCTCGCCACTTTCGCCAGTTCCAACGCCTTTGACCAGCCCAGTTCTTCGATCTCGGGCGCCGGAATTTGCGGTAGGTGGTCATGGATCGACATGAGGTAATAGGCCTTCCTCCGGGAGTCGGGAAACTTCTCCTCTAGGTAAGCTTCAAAGCTCTTGTATCCCACCATCCTGCGCCGCTCCTCATTCCTGTCCCCTACCCACAACATACCTGGCAGATTTGAGTTTTCACAAGGTTTTTGGGTCAGGCCGCCCCCATAGCGCCGAGGCCCGCCCACGCGAGTCAGTTGCGGAAGACGCGCCGGATACTCCCGCGGCAGCAGATGGACAAGGCGGTGAATCACCATCCAGGTCTCCTCGGGCGAAGACTCCTCTCCCCCCCGCCAGAAAATCCGCGCGCATAAGTTCCAGGCAGTTCCCCCCGCCAGCGCTCCGTCCCCACCATCCGCGAGGCTATCTATAGGCCCCTTGACGCTGCTGAACACAGCGGAAAATCTCTCGGTTAGGGGAGAGAATCTGTTGCACCTTGCCCGCTACTGCAACCGTTTGGTTTCAGTGACTTGGCTCTCCTTTTCACCCTCCTGACTGTCACTTAGTGTTGCGCCTATCCCGTTTGAAAACCAGTCCGGAAGCGAGCCATCTCGGGCGAACCCTTCTCGTTCTTCTTTCGACATACGCTCAAACAGTTCCTTAGGGTTCGTCCCTTTCGCCCACTCTGTTCCCTTCCCCGGGCTGTTGAGTTTCACGTATGTCTGAATGGCGGAGACTACTTGCGAACCAGCCATGGGCAAATTGTCCACTCTCTCGATTATCTTCTCGAGAGCCATCCCGATATTCTTTTTGCGTTTGCTGAAAAGGTCGCAGGCGTGAGCGTGCCGATACAGGGAATCGCGACTAAGGCCATTGTATTGCTCGGCAATAAGAGAGGGACTGGCCCAATCAACAAAAAGCTCATCAATCTGCTGGCGATAGGAGGACAAACAGATGCTGCATTGGGCCTGATGCCGTCCCAAGTTGACGCTGCCGTCCTCCTTGTCCTTAAGTTGCTTCTCATCGTTCATGGAATCTACCTTCGCTTTCGTTTGAAACTTCTAGGGGGGGTGAGATTTGCTTGTATCAACAAGCATCCCCCCATATAGTAGTTTCGGTAGTCCGGAAACTTGTCAGCGCTGGCATGCAAGGGAATCCTTTTCACCGGTTGGAGCGGCCCCCGGAGTCCTTGCTTGGGGTTCCCGCAGACACGAGGACGTGAGCTGCGGATCTGACCGCCCGTCGTCCATTCTCTGGTTTTTCCCTGCCTATTCCCTCAAGCCATCAGGATCATCTTTCCGCGTCGTCCACAGGAACAGAAGGGTGGGAAGACCGGTGGTGCTTGACCGCCCAGCCGATCTTGAAGGAGATCACCGTCAAGGAGTGGGGGGTGAACGGCATCATTGTCACGGACGCGGGCGCTCTCGACGGTATGGTGAGGGGTCACAAGTACTATCTGGACCTGCCCACGGCCGCGGCGGGTGCGGTCAAGATCGGTATCAACCAGTTCCTCGACGGCGTCTCCGAGGACGCCATCACACAGGCCCTCCGGAAGAACCTGCTCACCATGGCCGACCTCGAGGAGGTCATGAGAGGCAGCTTCCGGGTGATGATCAAGCTCGGACTGCTCGATCCTCCCGAGATGGTCCCCTACACCAAGATCAAAGACGGTCCGGAGCCCTGGACGAGGGACGAGAACAAGCTGCTGGCCCGCCAGGTGACGCAAGAGGCGGTTGTGCTCCTGAAAAACCAGAACAATCTGCTGCCTCTGGATAAGTCCAAGCTGAAGTCCATCGCGGTTGTCGGCCAGCGGTCCAACGACGTCGCCTGGGATTGGTACAGCGGCAAGTTCCCCTATGCGATTACTCCGCTCGATGGAATCAAGAGTAAGGTCGGCCCCGGCGTCAAGGTGAACTTCGCCCTCAACAACGACAACAACGCGGCGGTCGAAGCGGCCAAGGCCTCCGATGTCGCCATCGTCGTCATCGGCAACCACCCGACCTGCGATGCCGGCTGGGGCCAGTGCGAAGCCCTCAGCGACGGCAAGGAAGGCATCGACCGCAGGTCCATCGACCTGCAGCCCGAGCAAGACCAGTTGATCAAGGATGTCTACAAGGCCAATCCGCGGACCATTGTGGTGATCAAGGCCAGCTTCCCGTTCACCATCAACTGGGCGCAGGAAAATGTGCCCGCCATCGTTCACATGGCCCACAACAGCCAGGAGGAGGGCAACGCTCTGGCCGACGTTCTGTTCGGCGACTACAACCCCGCCGGGCGTCTGGTCCAGGCCTGGGTGAAGTCGATCGACGATTTGCCGCCCATGATGGACTACAACATCCGCCACGGCCGCACGTACATGTACTTCAAGGGTGAGCCGCTGTATCCGTTCGGCTACGGATTGAGTTACACGACGTTCGCTTACTCGAACCTCCGCGCCCATACTGCGCGTCTGGCCAAGGACGGCCAGGTCACCGTCAGCGTGAAGGTCCGCAATACGGGCAAGCGGGACGGGCAGGAGGTTGTCCAGTTGTACGTAAAGCATATGGGCTCCAGGGTCGATCGGCCGATCAAGGAGCTCAAGGGCTTCCAGCGCCTCGCCCTGAAAGCGGGCGAGACGAAGACCGTCCAACTCACGCTTAAGGCAAAGGACCTTGCCTACTGGGATGCGGCGAAGGAACAGTGGGTGGTGGAGGACGAGAAAGTCAACCTGATGGTGGGCGCCTCCTCGGCCGAAGTCAAGCTGCAACAGACGATCAGCGTAGGATTGTAGCTGCCTGAGTGAAGAGGTTATCTACCTAGACTAGGGGATTGTCACTTTGATTTACTCCACTCTCACGTGCTCTCTCGCCCTCGCCGCGAGTCAGAGCAACGGCAGATCGGTCTCAGCCACCTTTGCTTCGGACATTCCTCATTTGCTGAAGCAGGGTACGGTCACCCAACTGATCGTGCACGGCAAGCCGTTCTTGGCGCTGGCGGGAGAACTGCTCAACAACAGCGCCACCAGCCTAGAGTACATGAAGCCGGTATGGGCCAAGCTCGTCGAAACCAAACTCAATAGCGTCGTGGCGGGCGTTTCCTGGGCCCCGTGGCCTCGGGCTGGCCCAGTGAGGATTCTTGTTTTGACCGGCTTGCGGCTATTCTCGAAAGGAGAATTATGAAGATCCAGAATACTTTATGCTGCATTTTCGTGTGCTGGCTCGGTTTGGAAGCTATTCCGAGAACGGAATAGTCTCCACACGGCGTCGGCTGATTCGCCGATCCCCTTCTCAGTCACCAGCTCCCTGGCCATCGCCATCAGGATGTCATCACCTTCGTCAATCGCCTGCAGGCCGTCGCTCGCGAACTTCCCTTCCATCGCCAGCGAAACCAGCAGCTTCTTCCCCATCAGCCTCAAACACGCTTCCTGCATGGGGCCGGCGTAGTAGAAGAACTTGACATTGACGTTTGACCACTGTCCGATCCTCTACGAGCGCCGGCTGGCTTGCCGCAGGGTGTAGATGGTCATCATTTGGCCGAAAGGCTCACTTTTCCTTCAGAAGACCCGGCTCCGCTAGGTATATTATGGGTGTGCAACACCCCTCCCAACCAAGCCCCCCATGATGCGGCCGATCCTGGCAGGAACCGGAAGGCTGCGCTTGATTGATCCGAACCCATCCTTGAGCCTTAAGGAGGCGCTCTAATAATTTTCCGAAGACGGCGACATTCAGCCGGGGACGCCCTAAACGCCAGCCGATTGCCTGGCCTCAAGGGGTGGAGGAAGGGAGAACAATAGGATTATGCGAGTCGCACTCTATGCCCGAGTCTCTACCCTCAACGGTCAGCACCCCGAAATGCAGTTGGCTGAGTTGCGTGAGTACGCATCCCGCCGTAACTGGCAAATTTCGGGGGAATATGTTGATGAGGGCGTGTCCGGCTCGAAGGAGTCCCACCCTGAGCTGAACCGCCTCATGGGCGATTCCCGTCGGCGGCAGTTTGACATCGTCCTGGTGTGGAATATTGACCGCTTCGGCAGGTCGCTGAGGCATTTGGTCAATGCCCTCGCCGACCTTGACGCCTACGGCGTGACGTTCGCCAGCTTGAAGGACAATCTCGACCTGAGCACACCCTCGGGGCGGTTGATGTTCCAAATCATAGGGGCAATGGCGGAGTTCGAGCGGGCGCTCATCCAGGAGAGGGTGAGGGCGGGGCTCCACAACGCCCGGCGCAACGGGAAGCAGCTTGGCCGTCCACGCCGTGTCGTAGACCTTGACGGCATCGCCCGCATGAAGGCCGAGGGCCGCAGCCTCCGCAGCATCGCCGAAAAGCTCGGGGTCGGCTACGGCACAGTCCGCATGCGGCTGGCGGCAGGTGAGCGAAAAACCTCCCGTCCCAGGGCCGCCGCCAGGATTGAAATGTAAAGGGTTATCTTGCCGGTTCCGGCGGGCGGCAAACACTCGATTCTCGCTCGCAGGATTCCGAATGAAGGGCTATGGCCGACGTTCCCCAAATGACCAACTGCGATTTCTGCAACGCCCCTTGCCCGGCAAGGACGTACCGGACGGCAGACAGCAGCACTGTGCGGACGCGGGCGTTTATGGAAAGCGGCCCTCTGCTCCAGGAGCACCGCTTCACCCCAGAGTGGAAGGCGTGCGTGCCCTGCGGCAAGCTGATTGAAGCTGACGACTGGGACGGCCTGGCCACGCGGGTCACGCACAGCTTGGCCCCCTCGGAGTTCCTGCAAGCGAGGCTGTCAAGGATTGGCTCCAGTCGACCTATGGCGAACTGAAGGCGGCAGGGATGGTGCGGGTCCGGTGATGGCAGCCAATCTAGCCGGGCCTCTGGCCTTTAGGCGGCCGATGGCGTGCAGCGGTCCCAAGGCACATCTTCTTATTGGAGGCAAGCGCTTATGACAGATTCCACACCCGCCCTCCCCGAGGCCATCGAATGCCCGCTGTGCCTCGGCAAGGGCGAACTCAGCCGCACGGAATTGCTTGAACGGCTGGGAATGAAAGACTACGCCCGCGTAGCCCAGCCAAGCGCTGAGGAGGCCATCCGCCTCATCCTGAAGAAGAAGGATGCCGAGCAGGCGCGGTGGTCGAAGTTCGACGCAGAGCTGGCAAGGCGGGTCGCCGAGGTCACGGGCAAGCACAATGCCGAGTTCCAGAAGCTTCAGGCCGAGAAGAGCGAGCTTGCCGGTCGCCTGAAGGGACTCGAAAAGAACGCCTCCGCCACGCTCGACAACACCAGGCAGGAGGAGCGGCTGGCTGCCGAGAAGGAGCTTCAGAAGCAGCTTGCCGCACTGACCAAGCGGATTGCCGAGCTTGAGGCCGCGCAGAGGCTGGCGGACGAGCAGAAGAAGGCCGAGGTCGCCAGGGCGAGAGCCGAGCTTGAGGCTGCGCTGAGCAGCGAGAAGGCAAAGGCGAACGACCTCGCCCGCCAGGGAAAAGACTACCTCCAAGAGATTGTTGGCCTCCGCGACCGCAATCAACAGCTCGAAGCAGAAATGGCGAAGGTGGCCCGTGTCGGGAAAAAGGAGGAACTGGACTTCGCCGAGGAGGCGCGGTCGTGGCCGGGCATCTGGGTTGGCGAGAAGCTGCCGCGCAACAGCGACTACCTGATGGCCTTCAGCGACGCCGCTGGGAACGCCCTTGAACCCAGCATGGTCGTGGACAACAAGGACAAGGCCACCGTCGCCGAGGCCGATATCAGGAAGCTGGTCCGGGACGCCAGGGAACGCAAGCTTCCCGTCGCCGTGCTCGTGACGCGGGAGGAATCACAGCTAAGGCATGCCGACCGGCAGTGCAGATGGGGGCAGGAGGACGGGGTGTGGCTGCTGCGTTCCACCCGAGCATGGCTCCCCCGCGACCTTGAAGTGCTGCGCCCGGTGTTCGAGCGGATGAGGGCCGAGGGGCCGGACTTCCTGCAAAGGAACGCCGCCGTCGCCGCTGAGGTCCGCAGAACTTTCGTGGACATCGACGAGATTGAGGGGCAGCTCAACAAGGCCGGGTCCGCCATCGAGAAGGCGCAGGCGCTCACGGTGAAATACCGGGCGAGACTGGCGGGGCTATGCGGCAGCGCCGCCGCTGGCCAGATTGTGCCGGGCGAGGCGGAGCGGAAGAACGGAAGGGCGAGCGCCGGTGCTGGCAACGGCACGCAGGAGCATCACTCTCCGGTTTGCAGTTTATTGCGTGCGGATTCACCACGAGCAGATCAGCCGGACCACCCTGGTCAACAGCAATGTCTGCTCCATCCTAATTAGCGGAGGTTCGTATGGCGAAGAAGCAGTGCGCAAGTTGTCATGGAACAGGCAGATGCCAGGTTTGTAAAGGCAGTGGCCGCTTCGGCTACCCCGGCTACGGCCCGGTGGATACGTATCGCACCCCCTGCAATGCATGCCAGGGCTCGGGCGACTGCCGAGTTTGCCATGGCTCCGGACAGCGGTGATGGCAGCAAGCTGCGCTGCTCCGCTCGGCGGGCCTGTTCGGAGTTTGGCTCAAGAATCTTGTTCAAAGTTTAGGTGTGCGAGGCATGTTATAGGCATGGGGCACCTGCGTGAAGGCGCTTGGATTAACGCCAAGACCGGCCAGTGGTCCTTCATCGACGAGCACGCCGACTGGGCGAAGCGCCCCGGCAACCTCGCCAGCATCGGCCTGCCCGATGCCGTCCGGGAGGCCATCAGTGACATTCCCAACGACTACGACGGCGAGAACCGCAAGAAGATTCTGCTCGCGGTCATGGCCTCTGGCGGCATCCGGCTGCGGGGGCATGGTGACTGGGTCGCAATCGAGTTCACAGTGGGCACCGCCTCCGCGCTCCTGGCATGCCGGGACGTGCTGCGGAAGATTGCCGGGGAGTTCACCCTGTGCCGGTTCAACAACCTCGGCACATGCGAGTCGCTCGAACTGTTCTACCGGGACTACGAGCAGCACGTCGGGCAGGACATCGGCTAGATTCTGCGCCGTGCCGCCCCGTCGCAGTAAAACCCAACAAGAGCGTGCAGGTCGGCAGCAAGGCGGCCAAGGTGCGCCGGGACGGCTCAGTGGTAGCTGAAGCAGCGAAGAGGGAGGCGAAATGAGCCACAGGCACTTCTGTGATGTCGCCGGTCACTGGTGGGAGTGCAACGGAACAGCGCTGCGCCGTGGGGAGACGGAGCCGTCCGTTTGCCTGTGCCGTGGATGCCGTCTCCCGCTGGAGGATGGCGACCATGCCCGCTGCAAGAATCGGGTTGAGCTTCTCGCCTGCCCCGAGCACCAAGACGAAGAGCGCCGCAGGATGGAAGAAGCCGGGAAGGAATACGAGCGGCGTGCCGCCGAGTTCGGCTTTGACGGGAAGTGGGCGAGGATGAAGGCGCTGCCGGACGGGCCGGAGAAGCACGCCCTCGCCCAGGAAATTGTGGCATGGCTGTTCCGATAAATGGCAGCCGTGAGCGGCAGCTTGATGGGAGTGGAGGATGGAAGCAGGGAATCCGAGCGATGACGAGCTGTGGGATGTCTGCCGAACGCTCCCTTCGGACTGGGAGCCGCACGGCGAGCGCAAATGGTTGGGCCGCCGGGAAGACCGGCCCGACTGCGCAACATGCTACTGGTTCACGGAGCTATTCCGCACGTGGCCGGACTGGGGGGCCTGCGCCAACCCAGAGTCCGCACGGGCAGGATTGCTTACCTTCCGGGAGCAGGGGTGCTGGCAGTTCGAGCCGCAGAAAGAAGGCCGCCACCAGGCGACCCGCTCCGCCCGCTGCGACTTCATGAGAGGGTTCGAGAAGTTTCTGCGTGAACGGGCAGCCGACTTCATCCGGGAGGAAGTTCGGAAGGCAAATGACCCGTTTCCTGACGGGGAGCCTTCTGCCCGCACGCCGGAACACATTCGCCGGGCTCCTTTTTGCGTCGTGGTTCGTCGCCTGCTCAGGCACGCTGATGAGGACTTTCGCCGCCAGGCTATCGGCGAGATGGCGGCAAGGGCAAGGTGGGAGAGCAGCCGGTATTGGGAAGTCGCACGGCGCTTCTGGGCGAGGAGCGTGGGAGAGGACACATCGAAAATCCGCCTGCCCGAGAACGTGTGGGAACTGGAAGAGGAGTTCTGGGGGCGGGTTGATGCCGCCATCCACGAGGCCCTAGAAGGGCGAGGGGCCGAGGCTAACGAAGAAGAAACGCAAGAGAGTTGAGCAGCCAGCAGGAACCCCACCTATGCGCATCGTCTGCATCGCTGACACACACGGGCTGCACCGCCAACTGGAAGTGCCCAATGGGGACCTTCTCATCCATGCGGGCGACTTCACGTTCTATTCAAAGCCGCCTTCAATCGTCTCCGACTTCAATGCCTGGCTCGGGTCGCTGCCGCACCGCCACAAGATAATCATCCCCGGCAACCACGAGTTCATCCTGGAGGAGCCACGTAACCAGGGCGCAATCACCAACGCAATCTTGCTCGTGGACTCGGGCGTGGAAATCGAGGGCCTGAAGATTTGGGGGTCGCCAACCACGGCGTTATACGGAGGCGCTTTCGGCAAGTCGAGACCGGAAGACCGC